>Ga0155266_175_pt1 | contig 14375 bp, 11 predicted proteins | sample RifCSPhighO2_02_FD_106234 | JGI IMG/M metagenome (GOLD analysis project Ga0155266, IMG submission 106234) | Candidatus Peribacteria bacterium RIFCSPHIGHO2_02_FULL_53_20 | reverse complement strand
AAATGATACAACACCTTATGAAGGTTCCCATCACCCCGCCATTCAAACCCCACGCCATCGAGAACGTCTTCCATCTTGGGAATTGGCCGTTCATGGTGAAGTGCTGGCACAATTGAAAATATACTATAATTTTACATATTAGCAACTAACAGAATTATGGCGCGTTTCCCCTTTTCTGGTACTATGGCGGTTCGATGCCCCGTCTCCCCCTCGTTGCTATCGTCGGTCGCCCCAATACCCTTCGAAAAGCTCAGGGCGAGATCACTCCATTATTATGCATTTACCCTTAGTTGCCATAGTCGGTAGACCGAACACCGGTAAATCCCTGCTGTTTAACCGAATCATCGGGCAGAGGAAGGCGATCGTGAGCGATATTCCGGGGACGACCAGAGATCAGGTCGCGAGCAAAGTGGAAACCGATGATGTGGATTATCTGCTCGTGGATACCGGTGGCATGGGAGGAGGAACGACGGATACGGATTTTGAGGATGACGTGGAGGCGCAGTCCAGGCTCGCGATCGAACATGCAGATGTCATCGTTTTTGTACTTTCCGGCAAAGATGACCTCACGAGCGCCGACCATGCAGTCGCTAAGGTGCTTAGGACACGAAAGCGCAAGCACGTACCGGTGATCGTCGCGGTGAACAAGATTGATAATCCGGCGAAGATCGACGAGCTTTTGCCGCAGTACTACGAACTCGGCATCGGCGATCCGTTGATTCCGGTGAGCGCTGCGCACGGTTCGGGCTTCGGCATGCTCGAAGATGCGATTGTCACGGAGCTGAAGAAACTACATTTTGCAAAGGCAGCGGTGAGCCTGCCTACCGGACAGGCAGGTAATGAGGAGTTAGCAGTGGAAGCTCCGAGAATTGCCGTCGTAGGGAAACCGAATGTGGGAAAAAGCTCCATCATCAATGGATTGATGAGCGATCCCCAACGAGCGACTTCACCGCGTATAGTCTCTGAGATTCCGGGTACCACGCGGGATGCCGGAGATACCGTGATCCGCCACAACGAACACGACTACATTTTCGTGGATACCGCGGGGATTAAGAAGAAAAAAAAGGAGACACCGGGCTTAGAAACTCTCGCCTACTTCCGCTCGATCCAGGCAATCGGCAACGCCGATATTGTCGTACTTGTCCTCGACGGAACCGAGCCGATCACGCGGCAAGATAAACGCATCGCGCAGATGTGCATCGAAGAAGGCAAGGGTCTCATCCTCGCCGTGAACAAAAGCGACGGCATGGGGCTGGAGCAAAAGAAAAACACCGTCAATGATGTCCAGCTCACGCTCCCCTTCTGCCGCTTCGCATCCATTATCCTCTGTTCTGCAAAGTCCCGCGACGGACTGCTCAAGCTCTTCGATCTCATTGAAACCGTACAGCGCAATCGTGTCCGCAGGATTCCGACGAAAGACCTCCGCAACTGGTACAGCGAGACCGTCCGCGGTCAGCCCATGGATGAGCTCGCGCGGAGCAAACACATCACCCAGGCAGACGGGCTGCCCCCTACGTTCGTGGTCTTCGTGAAAGATCCGAAGAAGGTGAAGGTATCAGAGCTGAAGTTTCTGGAGCGGAGACTGCGGTCGACGTTTGCGTTTGAAGGGACGACGGTGCGGTGGATAACGAAGAAAAATTGAGAATTGAGAATTGAGAATTAAATTCTCAATTCTCAATTCTCAATTTCCAACTACCCCCTCCCCTGTCTCAAATCCTTCACTCTCCCGTCTTCATGAATCGGAAGCGGAAACGCTTTGATGACGACTTCAAGTTTGGTAAGCAGTGCCTTGGGATCGTCGTCGAACACCATGTTCGGAGGAATCTTCCTCTTGCAGAGCTCCTCGACGATGTGTGGGATGGAGTTACTCACACCACCGGTATTCGTGAGGATCCCGATCGGGCGTCCCTCGTCGTAGGCGATGGTGAATTCATTGAGCGTACCGATGCCTCCGCCAACGATGATGATGCCGTCGCTGCTCCGGATATTGATGATGTCACGCTCCATGAACCCCTGCCCCGTGTAGAGGATAATGTCATTGTCGTGCGGGGAAAGGTATTCGTTCACATGCTCGTACTCTGAGAATGCCGGCGAAACGCCGAGCGTGAGTCCCCCCGCCCCTTTTGCACCAAGCAGTGAATCGTGGGGCAATCCCGGACAAGCGCCGTTGATGAAAATATGACCACGTTTCGCAATCTCGATACCGAGTTCCCTGGCCTTTGCCCGCGCATGGCTGTCCTCCGTTTGCGGACCGGAAGCCGAACCCATGACGCCGATTTTGAGTTTGTGGTGGTAGCTCACTGTGGAACGTATTGTAGAGCGAAACCGAATGATCGTGATATTGATGTTCTTGTAGATATTATAACACATTGCAAAATATTTTGCACCCCAGGATCGGAGAGACTACTGCTTCTTCAGGAAGTCTATCCGGTTCAGGTTGTGCTCCTCATTCGTCTCCGCGTAGTGAATCTTTCCCTGCCGATCATGCAGGTAGTACCAATACGAACTAGCACCCGGATCGATCGCGGCTTTGATGCTCGGAAAACCGGGATTGGCGATAGGACTGGGGGGAAGTCCGCGGAATTTTCGGGTGTTATACGGGGAATCTGTATTGAGATCGCCTGCGGTGATGACGCCGACCGGCTTTGCCAGGATGTAGCGAACCGTTGCATCCACCCCGAGCCCGCGCTGATCATCGAAACGCTTCCAGAGGATGCCGGCAATCACCGGACGCTCGGCATCGGTGAGCGCCTCTTCTTCGATGAGCGACGCCATGGTGATGATCTGATGGAGACTGCGACCGGAAGTGCCGATTTCTCCTCCAAGCTCATCTATCACCTTGCTCCGGAAGACCGTAAGTAATCGCTCCAGGAATTCCTCTGAAGAGAATTGTTCGACGTTCACAAAGTACGTATCGGGAAAGAGGTACCCTTCCACTCTTCCGCCGCGAGGAGCAAGCCCCGCTCCAGAGGGAAGAAATCCGAATGCCGAAAGATCGCATTCCAGGACGCAGCGGAGAAAGGCTCCCGTCGCAGCAAGATTCTTTTTGACAAGCAGCGCATCGATATCGCTCACCGTGAACCCCTCGGGAATGGTGACGGCGATCTCCAGTGCCTTACCACTCAGCAACGCTTCCATGATTGCACCGGGTGTCATACCGGGCATCAAAATAAATGTCCCCGCCTGGAGCGCACTGTCGGCGCCGTGGAATCTCGCATACAAACGAAATGCCAGAGGAGAGCGTAGAACTCTACGATCATAGAGAATCTGAGCTATGCCTCTTGTGGATAATCCTGCTTCGATGCGCACGGAAATACGATCTTCATTCCCACTGTCCGCAGGTCGCATGGACCACCAATACCAGCCGAAAGTGCACAACAAGACGACCGCGATGAGGAGGAAAAGCTTCTTCACAACGCAAGTATCGCGGAAAAATAGACAATGCGGAAGCCACACTCGCCCCCATCCTCGATCCTTCCCCCACAGGGGGAAGGAAGCTCTGTTACACAAGAATAAAGGAGGTTTCCCCTCCCCCGTGGGGGAGGGGCTAGGGGTGGGGGATCAATTCCCCATTTCCCGCATTCCTTTTTCGGTCGGCAACCCCATTTCCTTATAGACCCCCTGCATCTTTTCCGCAGAGACGACCTGCGATTTTTTCAGCGCGCGGTTCAATGCGTCTTTCAAAAGACCCGGAATGCGCTCGCGCGACGCACTTTCGGCAATCTCGATCGAAACGATTTCCTGTTCGCCGGAAACGACGACCTTGATACCTTCCGCCTCGGCTTCCACCTGGATTTTCTGCAGTTCCTTCTTCACACGCTTGGCTTCGCGCTGCAGGCGAAACATATCACGGGCTTGGGAGAGGGAAACCATACGGAAAGTATGGTACATGCCGGGAAGACAGGCAGCCAAACAGTTTGTGGAGTTTGCGAGGGTAGAGTACGCTTGCTCTCCGAGATGACCTTCTCGGAACTCACATCATCTGCTGCTGCACCGCTTGCAGGAATTCTGCAGCTTCCGAATGATGCAACGAATCGCCCCGTCTCCGCGGCAGTGAAAGCCATAGAGTCCAGCGGATTTATCATGGGTCTGGATGCCGTAAGCATCGTGATCGCGACGATGATCGGCTATGTGGGCGTCCTGATCATGGCATACGGGTGCATCCGTGCGCTCTGGGAATTCCTGACGAGCGGAAAGAGCCACGACCATAAGCTCCCCATGATCCGCGTGCATCTCGGGAAGCATCTCGCGCTTGGACTCGAATTCCTCGTCGGCAAAGATATTGTCGAGAGCATTGTCCACCCAACGTGGGACGATCTCGGAAAGCTGGGCGCCATCATTATCCTGCGCACAGTCGTGACGATCTTCCTGAGCAGGGAACTGAAGGAGGTGGAAAATGAGCTCGACGTGGAAAGCAAAGAGCTCGCGCTCGAGAAAAGGAGAGGGAAAATGGGAAAATAGCCGCACCCCTGCAGGAATACGGCTAGCGGACAATGCCAATCCGATCCTCAATCTCCTGATCGACAAATACTTTTTTGCGTCCATATTTCATCCTGCTGTATTCCTTGATGAGTGCTGCCAGCTGTTCGTTGCGCGTGGATTCGTCGTAGATGGTCGCCATGGAGAACGCACGTGAGGTGACATTGTTGATATTGAGCTTGCAGTAGCAATTGAAATTCGGGATGCCGATGGCATCCTGGTCAGAGATCGCCGGTGCCATTTCTTTCGCCATGTACTCCGCGTCCTCCGCACCGATCTTGAAACTCATGATGGTGCCGACGTTACCGAAGACGGCGTCGCGCATTTTTGTCCCAGCCTGGCCGTACGCTTCAGTCTTTCCGACAAGCTGCCCGATGTACTGGTGCGCCATGATGAGCGCGAGCTCGTACTTGCGGGCCTCGGAGAGAATCGTGGCGAAAGCATCGGTCACGAAGTTCTGGAACTCGTCGACGTACAGGTAGAACCGCTTGCGCTGCGGGCGGGGGACATCCGCACGACTGAGCGCGGCCATGTTCACTTTGTTCACGAAGATGAGACCGAGGAGCTGCGCGTTCACATCGCCAATCTTTCCCTTGCTCAGATTCACGAGCAGCACCTTGCCGCTGTCCATCACTTCGCGGATGTTGAACGCGGACTTCGGCTGCCCGATGATGTTGCGCATCGTGGTATTGGTGATGAAAGGTCCGAACTTCGAGCTGAAGTACGGAATCATCTCCTCTTTCTCGCGCTGACCGGTCTTCGCGATTTCATGCTCCCAGAAGCTCCGCACGACGGCATTCTTGCATTTGCTCACTTTGTACTTCTGGAACTCCTCATCGACGAAGAGACGCGGCACATCAATGAGTGTTGCCCCTTCCTCCTCATCGTCCATCAAGGTGAGACACCCGTTGCGGAAGTAGTGCTGAATGCGCGGACCGAAGATCTCGTTGCCGAAGAGTTTTAAGAATATTTCCATTGCGTCGAGTGATGCGCGGTCTTTCTCCTCGGGGGTTTTCGCCTCGAGAAGATTCAAACCCATCGGCCGTTCACCGTCAGACGGATCAAAGACGATGATATCTTTTGCACGTTCCTTTGGAGTGTGTGCAAGCGCGTCCTCAATGAGATCTCCATGCGGATCGACGATGCAGAGCCCTTCGCCATTGGCGATGTCCTGGCGGGACATCCAGCTGATGAGAGAGGATTTTCCGCAACCAGATTTTCCGATAACGTAATGATGGCGGGTGCGATCCCCTCCCCGGAACCGGATCGGCGTTTCCACGGCACGGTAACGGTTGTATCCGAGAAGGATGCCGTCTGTCGGCGCATCCGGCGGCGGCGGAAGCACGCGGTAGGTGATCCACTGGATGATTGGGATCTTGTTGTAGCGGCTGTCGGGGAAGTGGTAGAGACCGGCCAGCTCCTTCTCCGTCATCATGCAATCCTTGTGCAGAAAGCAGTTGATGCGGTGCTTCCAGAGCCAGTGGATGATCGGTCCATTGAGTACGTGTGGCAGGAAATCCACGAACATGCGCTTGTTCACAAGAACGTTCCCGTAGAGATCTTTGAAAGCGTTGAATGCAACCTGGATGTTATTGGTGAGTTCCACCGCCCGCTGCGTCCCCTTCGAGGCAGCCACAATGCGGATGGACGCGTGATAGAAACTCATGCCGCCTTTCTCCGCCATGCGCTTGTAGAGCTCTTCTTCAGGCTGGACCATACGGACAAACGAGTCCCCGCCTTTCGCTCCGGGCGCATTGGTGCTGGAAGACGCGAAATCAGCGAAGCCGCTCATGAGGAATCCGAGCACCGGGATGTGCGCGAAGATGCCCTCTTTCTTGCCCTTGAATCCTGAACTCGCCGCGCGCTTGGTGAGCTTGTTCCACTTCTTGCGGATTGCGGGAGTGAGGACGATCTGGATGGCTGCCACCTCGTCACGCTCCATTTTTGAAAGCACGTTGGAGAGACCATTCAGAGGATCGTCCTGCATGAGCTCGTACGTCCGCAGCGGGAACGAGAAATTCTTCTGGAACTTCAGAAAATACCCGACCAGGCTGTACCCCTTAGGGCAAATCTCAGGAGTCTTTTCGATGGTGACCTCCGCATCGGAATAGAATGCGGTAATCTGCTTCTCCACGATCGAAACGAGCCTTGGATGTGTGACGACGTAGAAACTGAGCAACCCCTTCTCCACATACATCTCGAAGCTGATGCGAATATCTCGGGTGATCCAGAAGTACATCGTCTGCCAAAAATCCAGATTGCGCACTTCCCACAGTGCGCGATACAGCTGTTCCATGACCGCCACTTTTTCCTTGAAATCTTTTTCCGTGCGCTTCTCCTGGTCGAGCTTGGTATCGGTTCGCGGAAGAATGACTTTCATCGAGACAAGGTTGCGGCTCTGAAACCATGCAAACGTGAACCGGGCCTCGTACTTGATGAACGCCCACACGAAATAGAGCGAGACCAGAAAGAATGTCTTGTCCACGGGATCTGCCCGATACCACTCCCACAGATCGATCCAGATATGGGCATTGACGATCGTGGTGGAGAGAGCCACAGCGAGCCACAGGATCGGCCAGAAGAGGACGCGGAGGACGACGAGCACAGGAGTTCATTTCATTTTATCACAAATGGACCATTTGCTCCATGGCAATAGTGAGTTCGTGAGTGGTGCGTCGTGAGATCGTGAGAAATGAATGCACGATTCACGATCTCCCCATCTCACGATTCCCGACTGTACACTCCACCACCTCCATCCGCATCTGCCTCTTGAGCCCCTTGGCTGTCGCAAAGAGAAACAGGTATTCCCCCGGCATCGAAGGAACGAAGGTGAACTGTTCTTCCGGAGACACCCAGTCCTGCATACGGACGAAACGCCCGTCGGGGTACGTAACGCCCCGGACGACAAACCACTTGTTGGCCTTGAGTACGAGCGGCGCACCCGCAGCTTTTCGATGCGGAATCCCCTGCTGGAAATGGACATCTCTGGTGAGACGCTTCTGAAATCTTGGAGCCTCTGTCACTTCCTGACCATCGGGAAGCGAGCACCCGGAAACCAGCGTCGCGTCTCCAAGCCGCTCGAACCGTGCGCGGATCACGCCTTTCGAACGCTCGGCGATCGTTATGAATGCGACGACGCTCAAATCCATATCGCGCCCGTCCACGTACGGACCGCGATCATTGATCCGCACGGTGACGCTTTTTTGATTCTCCACGTTGGTGACTTTTACGAGAGTGTTCTGGGGAAAACTCCGGTGCGCAGCCGTGATCGCATGCATATCAAACGTTTCCCCAAATGCCGTACCTTGGCCGTGAAACTCCTCGCCATAGAGACTCACTTCGTGAACTTCTTCGGAAAGCATCTGATCGAGGGAGTGCATGAGGGAGAGGAGATTATCCGATGAAACGATTGCCGATAGTGCTGACCCCGTAGCGGAAGATCGCGATCTTCCGCTGCTCATGACAGGATATTTTTCCATCAATCCCGGCAAATGTTCCCGCTGCATCTCGGGAAGCTCCGCAACATTGCGCGTTCGGTACAACCACAGCAACGCATCCTCAAGTATCAGCGGATCGTCGGGATGGAATGCACCGTCACCGGGACTCTTCGAGGAAGAATCTCCATCGAGCAGACCGCGGTTTTTTGCATAGGTGATTTCCAGGAACCCTCTATCCCCTTTTTGAACGTCCAAAAAAGGCTCCTCGCGCGTTTCGTACGCAGCACGGTTTATGCTCTGCCAAAGCAGAAGAAATCCATCGCGTCGCGTAATGAGCTCCGCCGCATGTGCTTGCGGAATTCCGAGGATACACACGATAAAAATCGCGAGGAGATGTTTCACGGGAAAATGGTCTCAGAAAAGAGGTGAATAATCCATTGCGGGAGATGTGTGAAATTGTATGGCAAAACCGCAGGCAGAAAGCCTGCTCCAAAGTGCATAAGTGCATGAAAATCGGGAGCAGCCTTTCTGGCTGCGGTTGATGTATGATCACAGAGCCTTCCATCCCTCCGCCCGCACAATCCGGTACGCCTTCGCTCTCTCTTCTCTCCGCAGACTCTGCAATGTTTCCGGACCCACCGATCCCGCTCCATCGTCACTCAAACTGTCGACAATGCCAGATGCCACCTGATAATCGAAGACTGCTGATCGCGTGAGTGCACCAAAATTACCGTTGATCTTCTCTTCAGGAAAATACCCGCGCTCCGCAAGTAAATGCTGGAGCAAACGAACGCGCTGACCTGTGTGTCCTTCCGCAAGGAACATATCGAGTGTCTTTCCTCCATCGATCAACTGCTGTTCTACAGCATGAATAGTCGAGTATTTATCCGCACGAACAGCGACAAGCCGGCGATTCCACTCAGCTTCGAGTGCACGTCTGGTGAGAGGCCCGATGCGTCCGGCACCGGGATCAATTGCCGTACCTACGAGCCCCTTCTCCTGCTGGAACCGGAGGATCGCACTATGGAGCGCGAGGGAATATGCGCCGTCTGTTCGTCCGTCGTAGTATCCGAGGAACCGGAGGATGCGCTGTGCTTGCGCAATCGTATCTTCGCTGCCGCCTTTCTCGACGATGCCATGGATCGGCAGCTCCGCCTCGCTGCGGCGCGATGCCGCAAGAAGAAAGGAAGCCGAGCGCTCTGTAAGTCGGTCAGACGGTTCCTCAAGTTCAAAATCGTTGAGGAAGCGCTTCATGGCTTCCTGTGTCTCGGGACCGAAATATCCCGATGACACGTGATCGAAGTATCCGGCGCTTCTGAGGTGATCTTGGAGAATCGCCGAGGAAAGATTGCGGTCACCAAGCTTCGGACTAAGTGCAAGCAGATTTTCCGTTTGCACGCCGAATGGCGAGAGCCGTTCCATCGGAGCCCGCAGACGCGCGAGATCAAAATCATTTTCAGGCTGCCGCGATCCGAGCGGATACACGGTGCCACGGATGTGCTGGACACCGAATGCAAGTGCGCGCGCAAGCCCTTCTTCTCCGCTTCCCACCCAGACATCCAAGCGATGTGCGCCGGAATGCAGGACTTGGATCGCGCCTCCTCGATCATGAACGGTCAGTGTCCCGAGTCTCGGGAGTTTAACGCGCGTGCCGAATGCGTACGACTGAGGCGCGGCGAGCATGCCCGGGTACACTGCAGTTCCATCCGCCGCCGTGTGTCCTTCACCGTTGAGAATTTTGTCGGCTTCGTATCCGCCGCGCACGTAGCAGCATTGCCCAGGGAGCGGCGAGTAGTACGCCGTGAGGACAAACTCCTGTTCGTAGGGCATCGCGGGATCGATGCCAGTGACATTTGTCGGGGCAAACAAGGCCAGAAGCGTGATGGTTGCGCGAATGCGCAGAGGAAGTTTGTGTTTCATGTTTTCGAATCATTATAGCAAATTTTGAGGAGGTGGTCTGTAAGGTTTGGTTTACTCAACAATAATCTCCTCCTCCACCCGCATCCCAAACCGTCCCGGAAAATACACTCCCGGCTCAATCGTGATGATCTCGCCTTTCACTAATTTCCGATCCGGAGCTTTCTGCGAAAGTGTCGGACCCTCATGAATTTCGAGCCCCACCCCATGCCCGAGCGCATGGCAGAAAAATTCTTCGTACCCATATTTTTTCAATACTTCTCGAGCGACAGAATCCAAATATCGAACCGAGACTCCGGGCTTGATATTGGCAATCGCCGCATCCTTTGCTTCACAGATCGCCGTGAAGACACGATCCTGGAGCGGCGTCGGTTTTCCCGTGAAAAAGACCGCGCTCTGATCCGCGCAGAATCCGCGATACTTTGCGCCACAGTCGATCTGGACGATGTGCCCTTTCTTGAGCGTGCGACTTCCGGGTTTGTGATGCGGACTGCTCGTGTGTGTGCCGAAAGCGACGATCGGATCAAACGACAGTCCTTCCGCGCCAAGCTCTCTCGCCCAGACCTGCAGCTGCCATGCAAGATCGATCTCGCGAATCGGACGCTTGAGAAGAGAAGGAACGCGGCGAATCATCTCGCGAGTGATCCGCTGCGCACGACGAAAAGCAGCAATCTCTTTGGAATCTTTGCTCCGACGGAACTCCGCAATAATACCCGATGTGTGAACAAATTTTGTATTCTTAAATTTGCTCTTCCATCTGCGGAATCGCTCTACCGAGAGCCCTTCATCCTCTATCCCGCATGTCCGCATGCGCTTCATCGCTTCTCCGATCTCCGCACTATCACGAACCTGTATCCCCCGATAAACCCTACGGGAAGCCGTTTCGAGATAACGACCGTCCGTGAAGAGCCTCATGCATTTTGGCTCAATAAGCAGCAATGCTGAGCTCATATCCACGCCCGTCAAAAACCGGATATTCACGAGATGCGTAACGAGAAACGCGGAGGTGCCTGCCGCATCGAGAATCGCCGAATGGCGTCTGGGGCGCATGTTGGAGGAAGCGTATAACAATTGATTCAAACCCCAAAATCTGCTATCATTATGGGAATGCTCAAATTCTTCCTCACGACACACCGGATCCGCCATGTGACGCGCCGTATCGGCAAGATCGCCTCATCCTGTGCGATCTTGTTCGGCATCAGTCTCCTCACGCTCGCTCATGCATCCGTTTTCTGTCCGGGGGGAACCTGCGGCGGCATTAACACCGGTGTGGCAGGCGCCGCAACGAGCATTGGGATACCAACCACCGATCCCGGAATCACTATTTTGAACATCATAACGACCGTTAGACTGTACGTGACCATTCTGGCGATTGCGGTGATCATCATCGCCGGCTTCTACCTCATCCTCGGCCTGGGGAACGACAGCTCGAAGGACACTGCGAAGAAGATCATCATGTACACGGCAATCGGCATCGTCATCATCAATCTTGCAGAAACCATTGTCGCCTTCTTCAGAGATCTCACAACCGGAACCAGTAGCGGAATATTTATTGCAGTCATTCAAAGTATTCTCAACGTCATCACGAGTTACGTCGGCATTATAGCAGTGGCAGTCATTATCATCGCCGGTTTCTATCTCATCCTCGGTCTCGGCAACGACACCTCGAAAGATACGGCGAGGAAAATCGTGCTCTACACGGCAATCGGCATCGTCCTCATTCTACTGGCAAACGTGATCGTCGCCTTCTTCCAGGGTCTTCCGACCGGAACGGATACGAGCGGTATCTACGGTTCGATCCTCACAATTCTCACCACCTTCCTCAGTTTCGTCGGCATCATTGCCGTCGTGGTGATCGTGATCGCCGGCATCATGCTCCTCATCAGTGGTGGCGACGAAGGACGCAAAGACACCGCGAAGAAAATCATCATGTACGCCATCATCGGTCTGATCATCATCGCGCTTGCTTCGACGATCGTTCGCTTCGTCGCAAGTCTCGTCTAATCCCTCCGCCTACCGTGTCCGCGCGCTCCCCTTTCCTCCGGCAGCTCACGGTCCTCACGGTGCTTATCGGCGGGATCGCTCTTGGCATGCAGATGGTGGAAGCGCAGGGCACCGCCACGACCGAGGAGATTGCACTGCCACAGGGATCTGTCTTTGAAATTCTCGCACAGGAAGGAACTCCGCAAACGCAGTACGCCTGGGTGCTTTCTCTGGAACGCACCTTTCTGCAGGCGGCAAGAGGCAGAGCATTTCGGACGCGCTTTACTGCTCCCGGTCGCTATCTTCTGAGCGCAGAAATCGTTCCTCCCGGGGGCAAAAGCATCCGGAGATCCTTTGCTATCACGGTCGGAGGGGAGCCTGAAACGTTATCCGCATCCGGAAACATTCTGGAAACCGTTCCTCCGAATAGCAACGGTGCGATCGTACTCGGTGAAGGGCGGCAGCTTGTGCGCATCCGTCCGACGCCCGGAATGCTTCAGAGCATCACACTCGATGCCGATCTTTCCACAGATGAAAATGGTGACGGTGATACGGAGAATGATCCGAGCGCCGGGGGAACCTTCCTCGCAAGTGAGAGCCTCCCGCTCACTCTCTGGATCACGAGAGATCCGCCGGTATCCTTCGCCGTCGCAGGCACACAAGCGGATGGCATGCCTTTTCTGCGCCAGTTCACGGCGAGCGTTCGTTCGTCGCCTGTGCCCTCCTCCCCCGATCCGGAGCCCGTCCCTGTAACCGGCGGGATCGCCGTGATAGAGGAACACGACGGTAGCCTGCGTTTTCGCGTCAGTGATCTGCCCACGATGCAGACGCCGATACTCCCTGTCTGGGATTTTGGCGATGGAAGCCAGAGCATGCTCATGGAACCGGTGCACAGCTTCGCGTCCTCGGGAAGCTACATCGTCCGTGTGCGCGTGAAAGATCTTCGCAACGGTATCGATATCCGCGACCTCACGCAGACCGTGACGGTGAAAGCTCCAGAACTCATGCCGGATCCAGGAAAACCCATTCCCAAGCCGGAGAAACCCACACCAGAGGGGACACCTTCCGCAACATCTTCTCTCTTCCCGTGGCTCCTGAAGATCCTCGCAGGACTCGTGGCGGCTGCTATCATCGGCGGCACAGTCACCATCGTCACGCTCAAACTCCGGAAGGGAAAATCACTCGCGGAGCATCTGGAGGAAGCCGACAAAAAAATGGCGATTGGAAAGGAAAGCACGGGATCAATTGCTGCCGCTCCGGCTCCGATGAGCTTGCCCGAGGTGATGGATGACGAACCAAAGAAACCCGTTGCACCGCCGCTCGTGTCCCCGGCTGCACCGGGTCCTGTCCCAAGCTGGCTGCAGGATACTCCGCAAACGCCGAGGTCTTCTTCTGTAATACCTCTCCCCGCACAGACTCCTGCTCCGGCACCCAAACCGGTGACACAACCAACGCCAGCGACGACTCCGAAGCCGGCTACAACTCCCGCGCCGACACCATCTCCTGCGCCCGTAAAAGAATCCACATCTCCCTTCAGCGACGCGACGATGCCCGACTGGCTGACACCGAATGCGGAAAAGAAAACCACGCTACCGATGACGCCTTCTGCTGTGGCAGCTCCATCCCCGGCACCTGTGCCGATCAAAGAACCTGTGACTCCTCTGAAACTCGAAACTGCTCCAGAGCAGACTCCGAAGACTCCTCCACCTCCAGCACCTGTTACACCCCCTGCCCCAACCACCGCTCCTGCAGCAATTGCACCGGCTCCTTCCATTGATGGTGCACTTCCTACGTGGCTGCAGCCCAATAGAACGGCGCCGATGCCGACAAAGCCTTCAGCACCTACTCCCGCTCCCGCACCAGAAAAAACAGAATTACCGGCAGCAGTCGTTGCTCCGGAAAATGCACTGCAGCAAACACGTGTCGTTGCGACAAATAACGCTCCTCTGACTCTCGCAGCAAAACCGACTGCTCCCGAATCTTCAGAAAATACAGGAGCACTACCCGCGTGGCTGCAACCGCAAACTCCGAAACCAGAGACTTCCACTCCCAAACCCAAAACTCCGGCTCCTGCAAAGCTTGTACCCGTTACCTCTCCAGATCCTGCACCTGCTCCTGTCCAAACTTCGAAAGGCGCAACGAAGCAGGCAATTCCGCCCTCTGCCACGCCCACAGTCCTCAGTGACAAAGAACGCGAACGCCGTCGTCTGAAGCGCCAGCGGTACCGCCAGAATAAGCAGCGAAGAGAAGATACTTCCACAGCAACACCATCTCCTGCGAGTGCTTCTGCTTATCAGACTCCGACATCCGATCCGAAGCCCAATCCCGATGATGCACCCGTAGCATTTATCCGTGCTGAGAGCATCGAAAAGAATCCTCATCCGAACCCCGACCCAAACCCTCAATAGACGTCTTTGCAGCTTCTCTATGGCAAATGTGCTGCTTTGATTCGATCCCAAGGAAATTGCATCAAGAATCTCCGTGGTCGAACCCTCTCTGCTCAAACAGAAGCCAAAAAGAAAGGGCTTGATGTCAAAATTCACTATTGATGGGGCGAGC
>Ga0155266_171_pt1 | contig 16051 bp, 14 predicted proteins | sample RifCSPhighO2_02_FD_106234 | JGI IMG/M metagenome (GOLD analysis project Ga0155266, IMG submission 106234) | Candidatus Peribacteria bacterium RIFCSPHIGHO2_02_FULL_53_20 | reverse complement strand
GGATCACTACAACGTACACAGGAAATGAAGAACCTTTGGAGGGACGCGATGAAGAAAATGGTGCATAAGTACGCCAACATCGTGAACTGCGAAGGGTGTACCGGTGATGCGATCGAAAATTCGCGCAATTGTATCGATTGTTATGATGTCACGGACGGTCAGGACTGCCGCTCCGTGCAAGTCGGTGTAGAGCCGAAAGATATCTATCACAGCAGCAACATGTACGTTCGTTCCGAGCTTTGTTATGAAACTCTCGGGACGATCGAAGCACATACGGTCGCGTATTGTCTCTACGTTTTCCATTCGCAACGACTTCTCTACTGCGAGTACTGCTTTAGCTGCTCCGACTGCTTCGGTTGCTCGGGACTCACACGGAAAAAGCATTGCATTTTCAACAAGCAATACACGGAAGAAGAATATGAAACATTGGTTCCGAAGATCATTGACGCAATGAAGCAGGCAGGTGAATTCGGACAATTCTTCCCCGTTTCACTTTCTCCGTTTGGCTATAACGAATCGCTGGCAAACGAGTATTTCCCGCTTACAGAAGAGGAGGCACATACAAAGGGATTGCTGTGGCGTGCCAAAGATATCCGGGATTTCCGTCCGCAGACTACGGCAGTTCCTGAAAAGATCACAGACGTTCCCGAAAGCATCACGCAGGAGGTTCTTGCATGCAGCGCTTGCCTACGCAATTACCGGATCATTCCTCAAGAAATCGCATTCTATAGGCAGCAGATTGTTCCGGTGCCTTTGCTCTGTCCGGATTGCCGTTATGTGGAGCGATTGAAACTCCGAAATCCGCGCAAGCTCTGGGCGAGGAAATGCGCTAAGTGCGAAAAAGGGATGGAATCGACCTACGCTCTGGATCGGTCGGAGACTGTGGTGTGTGAGGAGTGTTATCGGAAGGAAGTGTATTGAATGTTTGATGAAATGAAGCCATTGAATAGCTTTGCATTTGCCATTTTTCTTGGAATAATAGGCTACAAATGGCGAACTTGCGTTATCTCCACATCATTGTCCCGCAAGGGAAAGAAGGCGAGAAAAAAGGGGAATCCAGATTCCAGGAACTTCTGCTAAGTCTCCGCAATACCGTGACCGGAGAACATTTCTCGTTTGAATTCTTCGGACTCGCGCAGTACACATACTTCTATGCGGTGATGGAGGAGAAGTTCAAGGAGACGATCGAAGGATTGATTTACGCCACATTCCCCGAGGCGGAGATCCGCGAGACACAGGACTATACGTCGATGTTCGATGCAAATACGCAGCACGTTGCGGGCGTGGAGCTCAAATTGCTCGAGAAGGATGTGTTTCCCATTCGTACCTACGACCAGTACGAGGAGGACAGTCAGTCGCGATTGTTTTCCGTCATCAGCAAAATCAGCAAGACCGAGCAAGTATGGGTACAGCTCATCGTCGAGCCCGAGGATGACACTGCCGCGTATCACTTCTTCCACACACTCCGGTACCGGATGTCGAAGATGCGGAAGTTTTTCAGTATCCGTGACCGCATGCGCAAAGAGGGAAGATCGGGGATTGCTGATCGCCGGGGCGCCGCAGCCCATGAGAAAGAGAAGAGCAAGCCGTTTCGTGCAAGTATCCGCTGTGGCTATGTCGCAGCTTCTGCTGAGGAAGCGAAGCTCAAGCTCAATGCCGTGGTGAACAGCTTCTACCATTTCAACGATACTGACATCAACGGATTTGCCGCAGGGCGGTTCCAGACAGGTCCATCCTTCATTGATCGCTATCGTCTCCGATTACTCGGCAAACCCTTCACGATGAGCGCTAAGGAGATAGCGACGCTCTATCACTTTCCCAACGCGGATATCGTTCCGCACATCGTTCACGTACTCTCACGCAAATCGGATCCTCCACATGACTTGCCCAAAGCAGGGGAGCCCGGGGTTTCAGCCTTCGGTGTCACCAATTACCACGGTAGTTTCGTGCCCTTCGGTGTCCGTCGCGAAGATCGTCGCCGGCATCTCTATCTCGTCGGGAAATCCGGCTCGGGAAAATCCAAACTCTTAGAGCTCCTCATTCATACCGACATGCACGCGGGTCATGGCGTCGCCGTGCTCGACCCGCACGGCGATCTGGTCGATGCGGTGCTGCGCTATGTCCCGCGGCATCGCATGAAAGACGTGGTACTCTTTGATCCGGCGGATATAGAGTTTCCCATTGCGTTTAATCCTCTCAGCAAGGTCGATGAGGCCTACAAGATGCAGCTCACCATCGGCTTTCTCGATATTTTTAAGAAACTCTTCGGGGACAACTGGACGTACCGACTCGAGCACGTGCTCCGGTACACAACACTTGCTCTCCTCGATAGCCCCAACACCACGGTTCTGAGCATTCTCAAGATGCTCACGGACAAAAACTACCGCCAGAAGATCGTCGCGCACATCGAAGATAACGTGGTGAAGAGCTTCTGGGTCTCGGAGTTTGCCGCTTGGAGCGAGAAGTTCGATGCCGAGGCGATCACGCCGCTGCTGAATAAAGTGGGTCAGCTCGTCGCCACAAATATGATCCGCAACATCATCGGACAAACAGAAACGAAGTTCGACATCCGTGACATCATGGACAATAAAAAAATTCTGCTGATGAAAGTAAGTAAAGGGCTTCTGGGAGAGGAAAACTCCTCCCTCCTTGGTTCCATGATCATCACGAAGATGTACCAGGCGGCCATGAGCCGCGCGGACACATCCGAAGAAAAGCGTCCGGATTTTTACTTCTATATCGATGAGTTCCAGAACTTCGCGACCGATACGTTCTATGAAATTCTGTCCGAAGCGAGAAAGTATCATTTGAACCTTACGATCGCGCACCAGTACATGGGGCAACTGAGCGGCAAGATCCGTGAAACGGTCTTTGGTAACGTCGGTTCGATGATCAGCTTCCGCGTCGGTGCAGAAGACGCGCAGATTCTGGAGAAGGAATACAACCCCGTCTTCAAGGAACGTGACATCATCAACCTCGGTGTCCGGGAGTTTTATTGCAAGATGTCGGTTTCGGGCGAAAGCCGCGAAGCATTTTCCGGTCGTACCATCGATGTGCCAAAAGTCACCGATGATTGTTCAGGAGAGATTCGAGCCGAGTCGCGCCGCAAGTATGCCGCACCCAAGAAAGATGTGGAACTCATGCTCAAGAAGTGGGATGAATCGGCGAGTGCGCCGCCTGCGGAAGATGAAATGGGAGAGGAGGAGTTTGAGGAGCCGCTGATTTAGGATTTGGATTAGGGTTAGGAATGGGGGTTTGTCTTCCGCTTAGATCAGGCAACGCTTACTATTCTTTCACGGAGAGATGGCCGAGTGGTCGAAGGCGCGCGACTCGAAATCGCGTAGGCTCCAAAAGGGTCTCGAGGGTTCGAATCCCTCTCTCTCCGCCATAAACCAGAACGGCTGTATGGGTCATTATCCATGTCGAAATTGCTCCCTTCCTCCTTTTTTCTGTGAGCCGTTCGGTTTATGGCGAGCCATGTACCCGAGCGAAGCGAGTGGTACATGGCCGCCTTTCTACAAACAATCCATTCATTGCAGCTTTAGGCACTTTTCCCCATGATAGAGCCGAAAAACATCGTCAAAATGGCTTATAACTCACGCAATCCCTAGCAAAATGCCTATTCCGTCAATTGCTTTTGACAAGCCAAATTCACCATTAGACGATGATTTTTGCCTTGCAGAGGGGGTTTTGACTGCTAGTATCTCGCCGTCTACTTCTTCCCCCCTTATTTCATGTCCTACGTCGTCGCTTCGAAGATCAAGGAAGTTATCAAGAAGAACAACATGATGGCTGCCGGTGACCTCGCAGAGGCTGCCAGCACATTCCTTGAGAACGCTCTCAAGGCAGCAGTGAAGCGCGCCAGCGAGAACGGCCGCAAGACTGTTCGCCCGTGCGATCTTTAAGAAGCAAGATTTGCTTATCAAAGTGGGGCTGCCGTAAGGCGCCCCATTTTTTTAAAGGGCGCAAGGGCACAAGGACCAAGGGCACAAGACATCTTTGCTTGTGCCCTTGCGCCCTTGGGATTTGTGCCCTTACTTCTTTGCCTCTCTCTTCAACTCCGCATCCATAAACTGTTGTATATCCCCATCCAGCACCCCTTGCGTATCACTTGTCTCCGTATCCGTCCGAAGATCCTTCACCATTTGGTACGGATGCAGGACATAGCTTCGGATTTGCTGACCGAAGTCTGCGCTTTTGGTTGCTCCCTTGAGTTCTTTCTTCGTCGCCAAATCTGTAGCTTCTTGTCTCTCGAGAAGCTTTGCGCGAAGTAATGCCATGGCACGCGTGCGATTTTGCAATTGTGACCGCTCGCTTTGGCATGCCACAACGATGTTGGTGGGGATATGCGTGATGCGAATCGCTGTCTCCACTTTATTTACATTCTGTCCTCCTGCGCCGCCGCTGCGGAACGTATCGACCCTGAGTTCATTCGGATGGATCGCCACTTCCGTTTCTGCGATCTCCGGTAGCACTTCAACCAAAGCAAAGCTTGTCTGCCGCAGGTTCTTGGCATTAAAAGGAGAGAGGCGGACAAGGCGGTGCGTGCCGCGCTCGCATTTCAGATATCCGTAGGCCATTGATCCTTCCACATAGATCGTTGCGGTTTTGATTCCCGCCTCCTGACCGTCCGTTTTATCCACCAGATCCGTCTTCCATCCCTGGCGTTCGCAGTACCGCAGATACATCCGCAGGAGCATCGATGCCCAGTCTTGTGCCTCGGTCCCGCCGGCTCCGCCGCTCACGGTGAGGTAGCAGTTGCCGACATCAAATTCTCCAGAGAGATAGAGCTGCGTCTCCAGACTTTTCCAATTCACTTCAAGTTTCCCGTATTCCTTTTCCAGATCCGGGAGATCGCTCTGCGCAGCTTGCGCGGTCAATTCCAAAAGATCCTTCGTCTCCGCGAGCATGGAGCAGACCGGTTCCCAGGTTTTCTTCAGTGATCGCAGTTCCGCAAAGAGCGCATTCGCTGCTTTCTGATCCGACCAAATTCCCGGATCTTCTGATCGCTTCTGTAGTTCTTGAATTTTGTTCGGAACGCCCCATGCATCAAAGAGAGTCCTTACCCGTGTGCAGAGCGGACTCCAGTTCCCGGAGTTTTTTGAGGAGCTCTTCCATGGGGAAGGGGGGATGGGGAGTCGGGAGTCGGGAGTCGGGAGTCGGGAGTCGGGAGTCGGGACTGATTCTGAGAAGTATTGTAGCGGAAAATGCAGAACGTGGATATTGCTTTGTACAAATCAACATTTTATCTAATTTATGCAATATTTCCTCTGAGACAAAAAGACGGAATTTGGCTATAATATAAGGAAAACTCCATGACTGAATCACACACACCCACTCCGGCTATTTCCGATCAGCCATCCCGCCCAACACCGGGGCATATCTTCCATCGGATGAGTCTGCCGGTGCTCCTCTTCTGTTCGGTTTTGGCGACGACCTTAGGAGTCTCACGCATTGCCATTCTCCCCGCACTGACCTCCGTTGAAGTGGGCGGGATAGTGCGCGATGCTGCAAGTTTGCAGAAGCATGCAGACAAGCTCGAGGCAAAACTTGCCGTACTCGAAGAGGATCGCGAGGCAGAAATTCTGCCGATGGATGGCAAAGAGTACCGGGCGCTGGTTGATGCGAAAATGGAAAGCCTCTCGACAGCGGAACTGATGGATTCCTTCCGTACGATCGCAAGGAATATCGTGCCGCAGACGCCGAATGCCATTGTCATCACTGCAGTGCGACAGGAAATTTCCACACAATCATTGAAGCTCACCGGTGATGTACGTGGTGTGGGACCGGGCAGCATGACGGTGCTTGCTGCGTTCACCGAAGTTCTCCGCGATGATCCGCGCGTCGCATCTCTTGTTGCGCCGAGTTTTGCGCGTCTTGAAGATCCGAAGATCGGGGTGCATTCCCCGTTCACCATCACCCTCACTCTCCGATGACATTGCCTTCTTCCCACAGGCTTTGGACATCCACCGTTCTTCGTTGGACGGCTTCCGCGGCACTGCTGCTTCTTGGAGGGAAGTTCCTCGCCGTGCATATCACGACGGTTCGCGATGTGCGCGCATCATCCCTTCCGCTCGCACAGGAGATTCCGGCACTGGAACGTCGCGTAAGCATACTCAAGGAACAACAGGAACTGACGGAACTCTCCCATGCTCTGCGCGTCGGTTCCCCTGAAGAGAAGGTTCACGTTTATGCATTGCCTAATAAGACGGACATCGACAAGGTCATCACCGCTTTTGATGTGTTTGCGGAAGAACTGCGACACCAAAAGACGCTCATGAAGATTTCGCCGATGGTCTTCGGTGAAGCTGCGCTGGCGGAAAATGGCATACGCACCCAGTCACTCACGTTCGAGGCGACCCTGCACCGCGACGGTATTGCCGCACTGCAGACTTTCGTACGCCTGGGCGGACTCCTCTCCGTAGCTGATGCATTACGTTCCGACGAACGGTCGCGGTTATTGCTTCAGACGGAATTGGAGAACCCCGCTGCCATCGTTGCACTCGAGCAGTTCCTGAATACCGATCTGCTTTCTTATCTGCGGGAGCCGCGACCAGCCGAAGAGCAGCTTCTGAAGTCCTTTTCCAATCAGAGTTTCGAGCGTGCCTTTCGGGATATCGTTCGCAATTCATTGCTCGCAGATGCCGGAAGGCTGCTCACGCCGGAATTCATGCAGACGCTTCATGATGCAAAACTGTGGCCGATGCAAATGATGGATATGGAGGCGATGAGTCTGGAAGTGGGAGGTGCGGCGGAGTGGTATAGGGTGAAGGTGAAGGTGGTGTTGTTTATGAGAGCTGTGTAGCAGTTTCTTGCCCTGCAAAGAAAAGAAGACAATACTTTGGATGTTCTTCCAGATGCTATGAGCAACATTCCTCCCGAATTGACCCGTCGAGAATTACTTGAATCAGTTGGGGTAGGTGTCTTGGTAGGATTAGGATTTGATAGAATGATGGGAGAGAAACCTGATGTACTAATAGACCAAAGAACTACAGAAAACAGAGCAGCGATATGTGTTCTATTGGGAGCCCTTTCAATGATCGTTATTGCACAATTTACGAAGGCTCTTGAGTATCTGGATCAGCGAAGAGATGAGCAAGAACAGCAGCTCCCATCTGGAATGAAGTAGCTTGACCATCTCTGTGCATTCCATCACATTGAGCGTGCAGCATGCAGAAGCGCAGACAATACATCGGTTCCCACTCCCGCGACGCAAAACGTCCGCGGACGAATGAAGAAATCAAATCGGCAGAAGTGCTTTTGGTCACGGACGGTGTTACAGAGCGCGTTTCTCTTGAGGAGGCTCTTAGACGAGCTAAGGAATCAGAATACGATCTCATCGAGATTGCCGCAAAGGCCAATCCGCCGGTCGTGAAAATCGGTGACATTGGCCAGTACCTGTATCAGCAGCAGAAAAAGGAGCGGAAGCAAAAGAGCGGCTCCAAGCAGACCGAGGTGAAGATGCTCCGGTTTGGCTTTCGTACGGATCAGCACGATCTTGATCGTCTCATTGAGCGCTCCAAAGAATTTCTCGCAGAGCGGCATCTGGTGAAATTCGTTGTGCGTCTCCGGGGAAGGGAACTCAGCAATAAATCCTTTGCGGGGGATAAATTAAAGGGCGTCATTGCAGCGCTAAAAGATGAAGCGGAAGTGGAAATGGATATGCGGATGCAGGGGAATAGTTTTGTGGTGGTATTGCGGGCGAAGAAGTAGAGACGTGCCGCGGCACGTCTCTACGGCAAAACATCCGCAGATTTCCTTTGCAACCGCCCTGTTATTCCCTAGGATTCCCCGGTACCCATGCCCAAGATCCGTTCCCACAGCGGCACAAAGAAGCGCGTCCGTCGCACGGGCAGCGGCAAATATGCCGTAAAGCGCCACAGCCGCAATCATCTTCTCCTACAGAAGAACAAGCGCCAGAAGCGCCTCAATCGCACACTTACCCTGCCTTCTACGGAGCATCACCGTCTGAGGGGTCTTGTTCCCTACCTCTAAATTCCTAAAATTCCATGCGTGTTAAGCGCGGTATTGTCCGCCATCGGCGTCATAAGAAGATTCGCAATCTTGCGAAGGGGTACCGCGGCATGCGCTCTAAGACCTTCGTGAAGGCGAACGAAGCCGTGATGAAAGCCGGGCGTTATGCGTATCGCGATCGCAAGGCTAAGAAGCGCACATTCCGCCAGCTTTGGATTGTCCGTCTCAATGCAGCTCTTGCCATGCACGGTCTCGGTTACGCACCGTTCATCAAAGCATTGCATGATAAAAAGATCGCGTTGGATCGCAAGGCGCTTTCTGAGCTTGCCATCCATGAGCCGGAAGCGTTTACAGCGGTGGTGAAGGCAGTGGGGAAATAGAGTTTCCACTTCCTTCTTTTTACAATTCCTCCTCCCCCCGACCCCCTCCTCCTTCGGAGGAGTGGGAGCTCTGTTGCACGAGTGAATAAGCACGATATTTCCTTGTTGCATGCATACAACAAACAACACACATCCCCCTACTCCGAAGGAGGAGGGGTGAGGGGAGGAGGTTATATTTGGAGGAAGGGGTCGGGGGGATGAAGGAGTTCCTATGCATTCCTACTCTTCAGTTCATCATACAACGCAACCACTGCAAGCAGAGCGATAATCGTTGCCGGTGCATTTAGCACAGCATCCACAACATCCATGGTGAGCATTGCTGAGTCATGCATTCCTTCCACTAGCCAGTATCCGAGGAGAGAGAGAAGGTTCGGTGGACCGTAGATCACGATCAATATCACTGCGAGACGCCAGAGCACTGACCATGTGTGCCCACGGACGAGGGCAATGCTTTGTCTTAGTGCAGCGCGATATGCTGTGTCTTCTGCGACGATGATGATTGTGTAAAACGTTGTGCGAATTGCATAGATGATGCCCGGAATGATGAGCAGCAGGCTCCAGAGCAGTGTGAAGCAGAAGCGGAGGAGCTGTGTGAGCAGCAGCGGCACAATGAAGGAACGCCCTTCGCGTGCAACTGCCACAAGCGATGTACGGTTTCTGCCGGCGGGGGAGTGGACGAGTTTTTTCCCGACAAGCAGCACGCATGCGCCTCCCCAGAGCATGATCACCGCGAAGAGCACGATCATCGCAACTACCATCAGTGTGAACATGCTTTGCTGGGTTTCCGTGAATCCCATGAATCCCGCTTCCTTGTTCCATTCCATCACCGTGGAAAGCATGTTCATCGCTGCGCCGGGTACTAGGAAGAACCACAATCCCACTCCCTTGAGGGCAGGCTGTTTGCGTGCGAAGCTCCAGGCAGTGCCGATCAGGGAAAATGGAGAGGAGATAGGGATGGGGAGATCGGGAGTCGTGAGATCGTGAGTCGGCTCCCTGCAGCCAAAAAGTACGCGGGATGATCGCTCGATGCAAGCAATCTCTCTATGCGATTACTTGCGCTTTACCCGGATAAATCCGGAGACATCCAGCGTATCAAGGTGTTTCTCTTCCTTGCTCAGAATATCGAGGAGCAGGTTGATCCCCAGAGCGTCGCTAGCCATGTGGCTGCACTGGATCATATTCACATGGTGCTTTTTTGCCTCTTCCAGCGTCTTTTCTGTGACGTGCATTGAGAGGATAGTGCCGATGCCTGCATGCGACTGCGCAATGAGTTGCTCCTCAGGACCATTCGTTCCCCCCGTGAATTCCGTCGCTGTGATTTTTCCCGGTCGTCCGCCCTTGGTACCGTTCACGATGATCGGCGGGTTTCCCTTGCGTGCGTATTCCTTGTACTCCGGGATCTCGAGCAGCGCGTTGACGATCTCGCCCAGATCATCGAACTTCTTTTTGCAGATCGTCTTCTCGATGAATTGCCAGACGAGGTTATCCGTGATCGTATGGCAGCAAAATGCGGGAATGCCGAGGAGTTCCGCGGCGCGCTCTGTCCGAAACAGGTTATCCGCGTGGATCGACCGCCAGACGCGATCTTGTCGCGGTTTGAGATGTGCTTCCGAGTGGTTCACGGGTACGCCGATGCTCGCAAGAATGTCCACCTGGAGATCCATCACTTTATCAAGATCGGCGAGTGCTCTGCCCTCGGGGTGATGAATTAACACAGCGTCGATTTTCTCTCCTTTGCTGCGGAGACGGTCAATGAGGAGCATCTCGGGAGTCTCGATGTCAATGCCCACGGCAATCCGTTTGATATCTTCCTCGCCGCTTCCGTTGATCACTCTGCAGTCCTGGTACGGGTTCCACGTACGCTCATGATCTGCGAGTTCTTTTTCCACACCTTCCAGCTTTGCCTGGCGTTTTTCCTCTTTCTTGAGCATCTTCTCAATCTGCTTTTTGCTGCGGACATCGGCATCAATGCCGATTTCCACACAACGATGAAAGAATTTTTTGAGCTTCATAGTGGGTGCAGAGTACAGCCCCTATGACGTATGAAGCAACTTTCTCTGAAGTTGCTCATTGGGGTGCTTCTTTACAGTTATCTACTTTCTTTTGTCTGCCGGACAAAAGAAAGTAGCAAAGAAAAGCCCACCGCGCGCCAGAACCCCTCCGCCCGGCCATGTGTCTCGATGGAAACGCCTGCAAGGATTCGGCGTTTCCCTCTCGACTCCGCTGCGGCGGAAAACATGGCCTTCCCCTGCACCCCCCGTGGCGCGCGGAGCCCGCCCCTACGATGGCATGACGATTTTTGCATCTACCACAGAGATGCCTTGAGAAGTGACGAGGATGGGATTGCAATCCAACTCCAGTATCTGCTGGCATTCGTTCATGAGTTCGGATATAGCAACAATTGCCCGTGCCAGCGCATCGATATCACTCCGCGCCTTTCCCCGCATACCGAGCAACAATTTCCAACTCTTCAATTCCGTGAGCATCCGGTACGCCTCTTCTTCGTTGATCGGTGCAATGCGGAAGACCGCATCGTGGAACAATTCCGTGTAGATACCGCCGAGGCCGACCATGACCATCGGACCGAAGGAGAGATCTTGGAGACCGCCGATGATGAATTCGTTACCGGGTGGCAAATGTTTCTGAATCAAAATTGAGAATTGAGAATTGAGAATTGAGAATTGCGGAGCACGCGCTTGAATATTGGAGATAATTTCCTGAAAAGCGTCGCGTACATCATCGGATGTCTGCAGGTTTCCCTTTACACCGCCGACATCGGTTTTATGGAGAATCTGCGGAGAGCTGATTTTGGCGATGACGGGGAATCCGATATCTTTTGCAATTTGTACAGCTTCCTCTGCGGTTTTCGCTATCTTGGCTTCGGGTTGCGGTAATTGATAGAGAGCAAAGAGCTCTGTTGCTGCATCTTCATTCAGCAATCCTGAATGATTGGCGAGGATCTTCTGCGCCTTGTCTGTGCGCGTTCGGGCACCGCGTTTTTCGTGCGCTTCATTCCCATTATGTGAAGGGAGCAGCGTTGCCATCGCATGCACTGCCGCTTCGGGAGTGGGGAAATAGGGGATTCCATTGTGCATGAGAATCTTTTGCCCTTCAGTGACACTCGGACCGCCCATGAAGCAGGCGACGACGGGCATAAGCGGAAGACGTTTGTGGAAATCTGCAATCGCACGTGCGATTTCTTCAGTGGGTGTCATCACCTGAGGCGTCAGAAGAACGACGACGCCGTCGATGCCAGGATCATCCCCGGTTGCGTCGAGCGCTGCGGAGTATCGATCACACAGTGCGTCGCCGAGGACATCAATCGGATTTGCGACGCTTGCGGAGGAGGGGAGTTTTTTAGAAAGAGAGTTGCAGGTTGCAGGTTGCAAAGGAGGCAATGCTAGACCATTGGATTCCGTTGCGTCCGTCGCGAGGATGCCCGGACCGCCGGCATTAGTAATCACGGCGATGTGGTTCGTGCGGAGCTGCGGTTGGGTGGAGAGCGTTTGAAGAAGCATCAGAAATTCTTCCGCATTGGCAGCACGATGGATTCCGGTTTGCGCGCATGCAGCGTCGATGGCGGCAGAAGATCCTGCAAGCGCTCCGGTATGCGAGGAAGCGGCTTTACGCCCCGCATCAGAAATGCCGGATTTGAGAAGGACAATCGGTTTCTCTTTGCTGATCCTTTCGGCAGTCTTCAAAAATCGTCGGCCGTCTTTGATGCTTTCCAGATACAGCCCGATCACTTTCGTTTCTGGATCTGCCGCGCATTCCTCCAAAAAATCGCATTCATCCATCACCGCTTTGTTGCCGATAGAGAGAATCTGCGAGTAGCCGATGCCGAGGCTCAGTGACTGATCGATCAGAGCAACGGCAAGCGCCCCGGATTGGCTGATCAAGGCAATCGAGCCGGGTTTTGGGAGGTCTTTGGCGAAGGAGGCATTTAAGCCAAGACGGGGAATGAGTATTCCTAAGCAATTCGGACCAATAACGTTTGTTCGTTTGTTCGTTTTTTGGTTTGTTCGTTCCCGGGCTATACGAATCACTGTCTCCTCCAGCGCTCTTCCCGCGTCAGTATGCGTTTCGGAAAATCCTGCACTGATAATCACAATTGTTTTTACTTCTTTCGCGATGCATTCCTCGACGACGCCGGGAACCGTGGATGCAGGCGTTACGATGATCGTCATGTCGACAGTTCCGGGAATTTCACCGATGGTGCGGAAGGATTTCTTTCCGAGAATCTCTTCTCCTTTTGTATTTACTGCATACACGTCACCCTGAAATCCCTGTGTCAGGAGATTACTCAAAATCATGTGCCCGACTTTGTACGGGCTGGCACTTGCTCCGATGACGGCGATGGACAGAGGGTGCATGTGTGTTTACAGATAATACTCCTATTGCGCTTTGCGGATGATGTTGCGGTGCAGATTCGTATCCACTGCATCCAAATATACTTGATGTGCTTCATATTCATCCATTGTTTTTGCATTCAATCGGTTTTGAATTGCTGCATAGATATCCGCCCATGCGGTGCTTTCGTTGTTCTGCACTCTCCTGAGTAACTCGTGCTGCACCGTGCGCGCATTTCTCTTTATTGGATTGGTAATGATGTCTTGCGCATATCGATCGATGGTCTCCGCAAGAGTCTGTGCATTAGATGTTTCCAATCGCTGAACGCCATCGCTGATTCTCTTTGACGCAGTGACTTCTGTGCCAATCTTATCCAAATCAAAATCATCATTCGCTAGAGGCGTCGCATCCATCTCGACGATGAATCCGTTCGTCTCCAGGTGCTCGATGGCTTGTAAGAGCTTTTGTTTCGCGGTGTCTGCTGCTTCACTGGATAGCCGTTTGTACGGGTCTAGGTACCGAATCCAATCATCAGAAGTGTGCGGACGATTTTCCTCCAGTTGTTCCATGTACCACGCGCACGTCGATTTCAGCGTCTGGTCTGTCATCTCTGCCGTTCTCTCACGCCAGATATCTCTACACTTTTCCGCGATCTGAGCATCACATTCACCGTTGAGGATTTCCAATGCTAATGCATTTACCATAGGTTTCCCGGATGTACGAAGTTGCTGAGGAACATCGATCCACTGCTTTTCTAGCATGCGGGTGAGAATAGCGTTGTACCATTGCCGATCAGCTTTTAATCCCGTTACTTCCTGCGCAACGTTTTCCCAGTCAACAGGTTCCTTGTTCTCAATCCGTCGCAGAAGTAAATCATATATTTGATAATCGGTTGAAGCGCCAGGGGCTCTTACATTTGCATAAATTCTATCAAGATTTGCTGTAGGCGTAAGCAATGGCTTGGCGGTTCCGTCGGATATCGCCGCTACCTTTTCCGCATCATCTGAGCTTGGATCGTTCTCTGGCATATAGTATTATTATATATCAATTTGCCTGTTTAGGCAAACATAGAATGTCTGTCATTGGATTCGCGTTATTCCGCTACAATGCGCGAGTGCCTCAACTTCAGATTATCTACGCCTCCACCAGCGGTCATACGGAGTACGTCGTGGGCGTACTTCGGGAAGCCTTGGAAAAGGGATCGAAAGGGTTGCAGGTTGCAAGTTGCAAAGCGGAGGAGGCAAAACCGGAGGATCTTTTGAAAGGCGATGCTTTGCTCCTTGCTTGCGGGACATGGAATACCGATGGCCCCGAAGGGCAGCTCAATCCGCACATGAAGGATCTCCTGGTTGGCAGAGCCAAAGACATCGATTTGAAGGGAAAACCGGTAGCGATCATTGCTCTGGGTGATGACCGCTATTTCTACACATGCCGGGCAGGGGAGCATATGCGGAGATTTGTCCTGGACCATGGAGGAAAAATTCTCGGGGATGTGTTCCTCATCGTAAATGAGCCATATGGGCAGGAGGAGAGAATCCAAACTTGGAGTGAAAAACTTTTTTCACATATTCGTGAGATCGTGAGATCGTGAGCTCGGCTCACCACTCACCACTCACGATCTCACCAATGTCCCGCATCTCTCTCAAAGTCACCGGCGCTCAAGGTCAGGGTGTGAACTCTGTGGGCGAGATGTGTGCCAAGGGGCTTAAGCGCAGCGGGTACTGCGTGTTTGGGTACCGAGAATATATGTCGCTCATCAAAGGCGGACACAGCAGTTATCAGCTGGATGTTTCCTCGGACTCCATCGAAAGCAGTGAGACGACGATCGACATGCTCGTGTGCTTCAACCACCACGGACTAGAACGGAATGCTCACGAAGTGAAGAAGGGCGGCATCATCCTGCACCAGACCCCGCAGTGGAAATTTTCAAAGGAGCAACAAAAATCTTTGGATGATCGTGGCGTGCGCACGGTGTATCTTCCTTCGGAAGATATCCTGAAAAAGCTCAAGGCAAAGCCAATTCTTGGCAATGTGCTCATTACATCCGTTGTGTGGTCCATCCTCGGGAGGAGTGCCGATGATCTCAAGGAATTGGTGCAGGAACAATTTGGGCACAAGGGAGAAAAAGTGGTGGAGATGAACTTCAAATGCATAGAAGAAGGATTCCATTTCGTTAAAAATGCAGAATCCAAAATGCAGCATGCAGAATTACCGAAGCCGAACGCTGCCTGGGAAAATCATCTCCTTATTACGGGAAGTGAAGCGATGGGGCTTGGGCTCATTCATGCCGGATGTCGCATGTACTCGGGATACCCGATGACGCCGAGTTCGCCGCTCCTTACGTATATTGCGGGAATGCAGAATGAAACCGGGATGATCGTGAAGCAGGCAGAGGACGAAATCACTGCGGCGCAGATGATGAGTGGGGCGATGTATATGGGAACGCGCGCGGCTACTGGCACTTCCGGCGGGGGATTTGATTTGATGACCGAGACACTATCTCTGAATGCGATCATCGAAAATCCTTCGGTATTTGTTCTCGCACAGCGACCGGGACCGGCAACGGGGCTTCCTACGTGGACTGCACAGGGAGATTTGCTACTCGCCATCGGTTCTTCGCACGGCGAATTCGCACGCTGTGTGATGGCGGTTTCCGATGCACAAGATTGCTACGATCTCATGCCCGAGGCATTCAATCTTGCAGAGAAGTATCAGACGCCGGTGATCGTGATGACGGACAAGCAGATTGCCGAGGCACTTTTCACGCAAAAACCGTATGATCAGAAGAAAGCGAAGGTCGATCGGGGATTGCTCGTAACCGATCCGAAGGCGTTGAAGAAGCTCAAGAGTACCGATCGCTACGATCCCGCCGCGAAAGACGGCATATCTCTGCGATGGCTTCCGGGAGCGGATGCAGCAACCTACTGCGCACAGGGAGATGAGCACAGCGCGGATGGATCGGTCGATGAAAGTGCGAAGAATGCCGTGGAACAGATGGAGAAGAGGATGAGGAAGATGAGAGCAATGGAGCGGGAGACGCCTGATCCTGTTCTGACGAAAATTGAAAATGGAAAATTGAAAATTGAAAATTCAAATGCGGAACTTGATCTGTTGGTGGTGAGTTGGGGGAGTAATAAAGGAGTGATATTGGATGCCCTGAAACAAGAAGGGCAGGAAGGGCAGGAAAGGCAGAAAGTGGGATATCTGCATTACACGTATTTGTGGCCGATGAAAACGGAGCGATTACAGAAACTTTTGAAGAAGGCGAAGCGGACGGTGCTTGTGGAATGCAATCACGGAGGACAACTGGGGCAGGTCATTCAGCTCGCTGGCGGTCCTGCGATTGC
>Ga0155266_138_pt1 | contig 16450 bp, 19 predicted proteins | sample RifCSPhighO2_02_FD_106234 | JGI IMG/M metagenome (GOLD analysis project Ga0155266, IMG submission 106234) | Candidatus Peribacteria bacterium RIFCSPHIGHO2_02_FULL_53_20 | reverse complement strand
GAGTACATATACCCAAATTCTATCAATTCACACCATTACGCGCTGCAATCACCATTCGAAATGCTTCAATCAGCTCGTCATTGTCACGGGGGCGCACAGTATTACCACTTGCATCACGAAGAGTGCGATGTAATTCATCTCTGAGTATTTCGTACTTTTCCCTGACACAATCATCACCAGCTTCCCGTTGTGCCAGTGGCTTATTCTGAAGAGTGGTATGTGGATGCAGATTGAGAGCACCCCGTAGCTCTGTGATGAATGTAAGAATGGATTCTTGGGGGTCAACATAAGAACCGAGGAATGCCAGGATAATGGTGGCAGTGCCCTTTAGATCTCTATACAGGTCTGGCAGATCGCACTGTTGTTGCGGTTCGGCGCTGTGCTGATTTCCTCTGGGAGGATTCATGGGCAGGAAAGATACTTTTCTTTCCGCAAGCGTCAACCGATTTAATCAATATTTTAGCGTCATTTCTGGCATTCTAGCGTACTATTTCTCTATGAGTGACGGTGCAATTTTTGCAGGCTTAAGTCGCTCCGTCTTTGACGAAGCCAATCCTTCTCCTTATATTGAAGGATTAAAAAAGGGAGTAGATGAAACGCTGGTGCGTATGATCAGCGCGGACAAAAATGAACCCAAGTGGATGCTCTTGCATCGTCTGCAGAGTCTGAAGCTTTTCAAAGAAAAAGAGATGCCAACGTGGGGTGCGGATCTCTCGCGGTTGGATCTCGATAATATTATTTATTACGCCAAAGAAGGTTCCAAAGAAACGGATAATTGGGAAGAAGTACCTGCAGACATTCGGCGTGTCTACGATCGTCTCGGTATTCCCGAGGCGGAACGCAAAATGCTCGCGGGTGTCGGAGCGCAGTACGAGAGCGAAATGATCTATCACAAGCTCAAGGAAGAGTGGGAAAAGCTTGGTGTCATTTTTCTTGATATGGATGATGCTCTTGAGCAGCATCCGGAAATGGTTCGGGAATATTTCATGAAATGCGTGCCTTCATCCGATCACAAATTCGCAGCATTGCATGGTGCGGTGTGGAGCGGCGGAACATTCCTGTATATCCCCAAAGGTGTGCATGTCCGTGATCCACTTCAGGCATATTTCCGCATGAATGCCAAGAACATGGGTCAGTTCGAGCATACGTTGATCATTGTCGATGAAGGCGCATCCGTGCATTACATTGAGGGCTGCAGTGCGCCAAAATATGGATCACAAGGATTGCATGCAGGGCTTGTCGAAATCTTCGTGAAGCCGGGAGCCAAGTGTCGGTATTCTTCCGTTGAAAACTGGAGCCGCGATACGTATAACCTCAATACCAAGAGGGCGATCGTCGAAAAAGACGGCACTATGGAATGGGTGGGGGGAAACATGGGGTCAGGCACGACGATGCTCTATCCCTGCTCGGTTCTTATTGGGGAAGGCGCGCGGTGCGATCATCTGGCAATCGCCTTTGCTAATGCGGGTCAGTGGCAGGACACGGGCGCAAAAGTGATCCACGCGGCACCGCATACGAGCAGTAAAGTGATCAGCAAATCTATCAGCAAGGGCGGGGGAGTCTCGGTCTACCGGGGATTACTGAAAATCGCGCCGCACGCGCATGACTGCACGGCGAACGTGGAGTGTGATGCATTGCTTCTCGATGAAATTTCGCGGACGGACACGATTCCCGATATGCAGATTCGGAATAATGACGTGACGATTGCCCACGAGGCGCGCGTAGGAAAGCTCAGCGAAGAAGATGTTTTTTATCTGATGTCTCGAGGTATTGCCGAAGAGGAAGCCAAGGCGATGATCGTCAACGGATTCATCGAGCCGATTGTTCGTCAGTTACCGCTAGAATATGCAGTGGAAATGAATCGACTTATAGAATTAGAAATGGAAGGAAGCGTCGGTTAATATCTTCTATACTCTCATACCTTATGCGATCTCAGGATTTAGAAGCCCTCCGGCAAGGATGTGCAGAATATTTAGGACACATGGATGTCGCACAGCATTCTCAAATGAGCATTCGCGATCTTCTTCGTGCGGTATTGCACCCTACTCCCACCACTCGGGAACAAGATTTCAGTCGATACTTTGAAGCCCCTCGCCCCGGAAAGGACAAGCCACTGGCCGACAAACCCGCTGGCAATATCCTTAAAATTCTTGATCGCATGATTGAACGCGCACGCAAGGTGGAGCAGAGGATAAAATAAGGAAGAGATCGTAGCTCAGGCGAGCTGATCCAATACATGTGACGAGCCGAGCATCTTGCGGATATTCATGGCGATCGTTGCTTGTGTGCGTTGCAATATGGCATTGAGGAGCACCTTCTGTATGATTGTTTGGGTCTCTCGTGTCAGAAGCTGTCGCTGAAGTTCAGCTCCAATGGCGTTGTACTGTGCTGAAGTGAGAATGTCCCTTCGGATGAGTTCATCCATCGCATTGCCAAATTCTTGCTCATCAATCGTAAGATTTGCGACAACGAATGCGGGCGTACTTTCAAGAATTTTCTGCATCATCGGTCCAAGAGGTGCAGATACTTCGTGTTCTTCGTCCCTGCCGCCGATTTGCCTAAGCGTTCGTGTATCGAATGGTGTTTTCATATGCCTCTTGTTCAGTTATATCATTATAACATAATTAAAGAAAATATGTATTGTCCGTTTAAGAAGAATGTTCGCTATCTGGTGCCATTTTCTCATGGGATACTACTATCCCATAGACCATTCCATCATCATTCCACGACATGAGCACCGCAAAGAGCTAATTGTTCTTTCCCTCAGCCAATCAGGGAAAATTTCTATTGTCCTCGATGAGGACTCACGCGCAACCGTTGTAAGTCTTTGTCATGGGATTTGATTGTCTTTAGATTGTAGCATAATAAGCTATTATTGTGCCACTTTCCGAAAGTACCATTACCGAGTGCGTTACAGAAGTGTTGGAAGCATCAGCAAGCGGGTCAGATATGGAGATTGTTCAGGGGGCTATGGTGGCCATTGCTCTGAATTCCCCAGACCATCAGGTAGGGGATTTTTCCGTTCTACAGCAAATTATTTCCGCTGTCGGGGAAAAAATACATAGAAAGATTGCGCCCACCGTGGTGCAAGAATGTTTCCATACGCGCACAGAATATCTTGCGTCTATGCAACGACACATCCAAGCCACGCCCACTACGGCGAAACCGGATTCTGTGTGTGCACAAGCATCGCAGGGATTTCAAAATCTCGTTGAGGAACTTGTGAAAATTTGTACAAAACGAACAACACATAATTTCATCACTAATAGTACTATCGCACAAGCGGTCATAGAAATGGACTTGCCCCCGAATTTCCCGCTGAAGCAAATCCCCGATCTGCGAAACGCAATCGCCAATATTCTGAGCGAGGGGGGCTGTGTTGTATGTTCGTTGAGACCCGCGATGGGTGCTTCTCCCGCTCCAGCACCGAAGGAAGTGCCTAAGCCTTCACAGTCTTTTGAGAAGTATGTGGAGCATATCCAACAACTGTCTCATCAACTCGCCGATCTTCCGGACAAAGAGCGCGACTGTGTATTGCAACGTTACGAGATATCTCTAGAAAGACTTACAACACACCATAATTTTCCCAGTCGCACATCATTTCCAGCGCGATCTGTCAGTATGTATGCTAGTCATGTGCTTAGGGGCTTGGATATACAACAAAAGTCTAAAGTACACGATTTATTGATCAGAGCGCTTATTGGATATTTGAATCAAAAAGGTAAAGAAGTGGTTTCTATCAATGGACAACAGTGGACGAGAGACAGTTGTAGGCAATTTCGGTTGCCACAGAATGTCAATCAGCAAGCACCACGACCACCTGTGTCCATAATAGAGGGCGCGCACAGCGTTCCTAACGGTAGACCCCATTTTCAGTCTCCCGTCCCTGCATCTTTCCTCAGCAATAGTATTCCAGGGGAGACGCTCGATTGCTGGGCAAGTTCCATCAGCTCCACTTTTCGTGAACAACGTATCTTTCAACCGACGCCATCACAAATTGCCGGTGCTGTGCTTGTTGCGTCGGTGCGGGACGATATCCCAAAGAGCGCATTGGTGCGTCTCTGCGCTGCAGTGCAGATGCGTTATGGGATGGACTCCACCACACAGTGGGATATCGAGCTGCAGGAATGCCGGCGGAAAAACTCCACGAATGGCCGTTTGGGGTATGGAGTAGCAGCGTCTGGTAAACAGCAGAGTGCTCCAACGGATACCTCTAAAAATGCAGCTATGCCGACCTCCGAGCTTATTTCCCCATCAACGTCGCTCTCCCCACAGGAGATCGATGCCACCGCTAAAATTGTGCAGACAGTTTGGTGGGATATTTATGATTCAACATCAACAAATCGAAGAGTCCTCGGACAGCGCATCGGCCATCAGGTACGTTCCAAGCGCGATGGCGTTCTCCGATTGGGATACATCAGCGCAGCCGCGCTTGTATGCCTTTGTCGTTTGTGCGCCGAAACAAAAAAAGAAATTATCGGCCACTTCCCCGATTTCCGCGCTGACTCTGTAGTGCCTCTATCTCTCTGGGCGCGCGTTTCCAATGTAGCCATGATGCCAGAATCCCTTCCCATCGCACCGTCTCTCTCGTTTGCGACATCCATCGGGCGCCCCGAGGGTGCGCCAGTTCCTTCGCATCGACAAATTACCGAAGCACGATTATCGTGGCATGAATATCAGACAATTCTTCATAAGAAGAAAGACGCCTCCCGTGATACCATCGAAGCCGATACAGCGGTGCCTGAGGAGCTTTGCGAGATGGATGATGATGGGTGGTTTTTGCAGGAAGAATCATTCGATCCAAAGTATTGGGAAACCCAATGCGGTGTCATTGCCCCAGATAGAGCGACGAAGGCAAGTCCCGGCAGCGAACAAAAACTGAACATGCTTCAGGCGAGATATGCTTTGGGGCTTCCTTTTTGGTTCATGGGGGATAACGAAGTGCACGCATCCAATGCAGATTTCTTGCTGATGCTGCAAGCGCAGAATACAGCCGAAAATTTTTCCATGGATCATCCTGATGATGTTGGAGAGACTAAGGAGAAAATTGCATCTGATTTGCCAAAATAGGCGCATATTCCAGTGAAATGCATTTCTGGGGAACCGTGGACAACGTACACTTCTTGCATGGCAGATCACAGTATCAATATTCCCGCAGGCGAGCATCGGGCGGAGCCCATAGTGCTTTCGTTGGGCGCATCCGGAACTGTTTCTGTTCTTCTCGAAGAAGGCTCACGCGCGACCGTTGTGAGTCTTTGTCATGGAACAGAGGGGATGGTCATTCATCAAAAAGGAGAAATTGCTACTGGTGGACATCTCCACTGGATCAATGTGACTCTCGGTGGAGGAATAGAGCAGTCATTAGTCTCCACCTGCACGGGTGATGGAGCAGTGAGTACGATCGACTGGGCATTCCGCGCTTCAGATTGTGAACACCAATCCTTGAGTGCCAAAAATATATTCTCTGCGGGTCGCGGAGGAGGGGAGGTGACGATGAAAGGTGTTGCCGAAGACCATGCGCATATTGCAGCCTCCGGCATGATCGGCATCGGATCTCAAGGGGCAGGTACACATTCCTACCTTACACAACACGTCCTCATGCTCGATCCAACGGCAAAGGTGGATGCCATTCCAGGACTCGAGATCAAGACGAATGATGTAAAAGCGAGCCACTCAGCGACCGTATCACGAGTCACTCCAGAGGATCTGTTTTACTTTGGCGCTCGCGGAATCATCGAAAAAGAAGCAAGACGCATGTACATCCAAGGATTTTTCGGAGATGTGCTCGGACGTATTGTTGATCCTGCAGTTCGGGCGAAAGCTGAAGAGGCTCTGGGAATACAGTCACAGAACTCCTCATCAAGGGTGCTACACTGCCGGCATGCGGTTAGAGCCTCCTCCTCTTAAAGTAGGAAACCATGCCAAATCCTTTGGAGCTTTTTCACGTAGTGTCGCAGCTGTTGCCGGAAGACCTGCTGCATTCTTGCTTGCTTGCAGCATCATCGTTATTTGGCTCATTACGGGTCCGATATTTGGCTTCAGTGATACGTGGCAGCTTGTGATTAATACCGGAACGACCATCGTCACGTTCCTCATGGTTTTTCTCATTCAAAATACGCAAAACAGAGACAGTGTGGCAGTACAGGTGAAGCTCGATGAACTCATCCGCAGTGATGGCGATGCACATAATGCACTTATGGATTTGGAGGAACTCACAGAAGAAGAGCTGACTGTTATCCAGGATAAATACGAAAAACTGGCACGCGATGCACGGGCAAGATTGCAGAGAGGACAGAGTGATACGGGGGTGCCGAGGGTGTAGATCGAATGCTTAAGATACAAGATGTAAGATACAAACAATACTCAAGATTAAAGACCGAAAGCGCTTTCAGTCTTAGTTCTTTGAATTTGCCTGCATCTTGCTTCTTGTATCTTCAGAATTGTTCTTCACAGCATTGCAGAGTAGACCCCACTTCGCTCTTCCGCCTTCGCTAAAGCTACGGTGGACAGGTCGGAGCTTCGCGGGGTCAAGCATCGTTATCACACGGTAGAGCATTAGCTCCATTCACAACATTGCAGAACCCACTTCGTCCGCTGCGGCGGACTTCGCGGGTTTAATGGTCGTTGAACTCAGGCTGAGTATTACTCCATTTCACAACATTGCAGAGTAGAGAAGGTCTTCCAGGCCGCAACCACATATTACTGTGGTACGGAGTAACCCCTGGGCAATCGAATACATGATGGCAGCCGGCTTCGTCCTTGCGAAGGAGGCCGAGCTATGTGGTTACCTGCCAGAGCATGTGTCCCTAGATCAAGCTCAAGAGCTTGATGCTAGGTCAGAGAATGAATTCCCTGGTAAGGAAATGTTCCATCCGCAGGTTCTCCTACGGATACCTTGTTACGACTTACTCCCAGTCAGTAGTTTCACCGTGGTACCGCCGCTTGCGCGTAACGGCCCTTCGGGTGCTCCTACCTTCCATGAGTTGACGGGCGGTGAGTACAAGACCCAGGAACATATTCACCGTGACATGGCTGATTCACGGTTACTAGCGATTCCGGCTTCATGAAGTCGGGTTGCAGACTTCAATCCGAACTGAGACCGGCTTTTTCCGATTGGCTCCCCCTCGCGGGTTTGCTGCGGTTTGTACCGGCCATTGTAGCACGGGTGTCGCCCCAAGCATAAAGGCCACGCTGATCTGACGTCATCCTCACCTTCCTCCGCCTTGGAGGCGGCAGTCTCCCCTGAAAATACAACAGAGGATGAGGGTTGCGCTCGTTCGCTGACTTAACAGTACACCTCAAGGCACGAGCTGACGACGACCGTGCAGCGCCTGTCTTCGGGTTCCTTGCGGCACAGTCTAATTTCTTAGACCTTCCCGAGATGTCAAGCCTGGGTGAGGTTCTTCGCTTAGTATCGAATTAAACCCCATGCTCCACCGCTTGTGTGGGTCCCCGTCTATTCCTTTGAGTTTTAGTCTTGCGACCGTACTTCCCAGGCGGCGTGCTTACCGCGTTAGCTTGAGGCACAGGAACTGATTGAAGTTCCTACACCGGGCACGCATCGTTTAGGGCGTGGACTACCGGGGTATCTAATCCCGTTTGCTCCCCACGCTTTCGTCCCTGAGTGTCAGCACATTCCCAGTATCCTGCTTTCGCTTTTGGCGTTCCACTGTGGATCAACGGATTTTACCCCTACACACAGCATTCCAGATACCTCTGAATGGCTCTATCCTGTTCGTTTCCGGGACATACACGCCGTTGAGCGACGTGCTTTAACCCCAGACGTGACAAGTCACCTGCGGACCCTTTACGCCCAGTAATTCCGAGTAACGCTTGCATCTTCTGTCTTACCGCGGCTGCTGGCACAGAATTAGCCGATGCTTTCTCGTGAGGTACCGTCAAAAATTTCTTCCCTCACAACAGAAGTTTACACCAAAAAATGGCTTCATCCTTCACGCGGTGTCGCTCCGTCAGGCTTTCGCCCATTGCGGAAGATTCCTCACTGCTGCCTCCCGTAGGAGTATGGACCGTGTCTCAGTTCCATTCTGGCTGGTCGTTCTCTCAAACCAGCTACCCGTCATCGACTTGGTAAGCCATTACCTCACCAACTATCTGATAGGCCGCAGGCCCCTCCCGAACCGAAAAATCTTTACCCCGCACCTTTTTGCTCTCTGATTGCAATTCGCTTCTTCAATTCAGCAATACCTTTTCCGTGATTCTTTAATTTACGTTCACGATCGAGGGCTGCCAATCGATTCCCATATGCTTCGTAGTACACCAATTTCCATGGCGCACCATAAACTGTGGACTTGTTCCTCTTGTCGTTATGAGATTGTAATCTCTGCCCAAGATCACTCGTTGAGCCGACATAGAATCGATCGGAAGATTCGCTGTATAGAAGATAGACGAAGTGCATGAATTCATTGTAACAAAGGACAAAAAGGTGCGGGGACCATCCGGTATTAGTCCCGCTTTCGCGGGGTTATCCCTGAGTTCGGGGTAGGTACCAACGTGTTACTCAGCCGTCTGCCGTGGGTCTAAACCCACTCGACTTGCATGTGTTAGGCGCACCGCTAGCGTTCACTCTGAGCTAGGATCAAACTCTTCAAAAAAGAAGAGACTCTCCATCCAATAAATTGGAAGGAAAGGAATAATAGTTCAAAATAATTTATATCTCCGTCCGTCCGCTTAAAGCGGCCGAGATGGAGTCACACTTCTCTACTCTGCGATGCTGTGAATGATCGGAGCCATTCACCCCGAGCTCGTCGAGGGGTGAAGGAGCTATCCTTCGCCGGTTCACACTAAGGAACCGGCCGCGCCATCACACACTGCATGAGGCACAGCCACAAGGAGTGAGAGCGGGTATAAAGGTCTTCCCCAACGCAGAGCGATGGAGAGCTGAAGCAGTTTAGGCTTATGCAAAGTGGCGTCAAGCAGGATTTGAAGCGATTTCTTGTGTCCGGCATCATTGCAAAAATCAGGGATGATGGACTGGTGAAAATCGACCATATGCTATTCTTCCGTAACCCATGGAAAACCCCGGACCCTTCGTAAGAAAGGTCCGGGATATGGGGTTTCCCTACTCCCATGCGTACGGGTGTTCGAGCGGAGGTTCATGAACCTCTGCTGCGAGCGATTGAAACTAACGTTGACCATTGATCAGAACTCGACCGGGGATGTACCGGTCATTTTCTTTGCGGTCGATCACACAGACAGTGTTGTCCTCGCAGATGAGAACAAATTGATTCTGGAGACCCAACATGCCCACACACATCCACGGGAGGCGGACTTTGGTGGGCTTGTCGGGATTTCTTCCATGGAGACGACTGAGAACATCAGTGCGCCAGAAATTGAGCGTTCGCGCGAGCGTCCGGTCTTTGGCGATGAGGTCTCGAGTCATCCACTCATAGAGACTGAGCCGACGGGAATGACCTTCGGCGCTTATCTCACTTTGCGGAGGGGGCATGATGACGTGCATAACTGGGGTTCCTTTCTTCGATGGAAACAGGGGTTGAGAAACGCTTTGTTTGAGACAGAAATACCGTACGGAGCAGGGAGGGGAAACCATATATTGTTTGTGATGCGCATATTGGATGCATGCATTCGGTTTCCACTTTCTTTTGTCTGCCCGACAAAAGAAAGTGGAGAAAGAAAAACGCACCGCCGCCAGAGCCCCTCCACTTGCCGCAACACCCCCCGTGGCGGCGGATCCCCGCCAACTATGAGCATCTTGTGATGGTCTTCCCACCTTGTTCAGGAATGAGCGATGTTGTGAAGGAACTATGGAAAACCACCCCTTCTGATTCGGAGGGGTGCGCTGCGACTGACATCAGTCATTTATCTACGCATAGCCCCCCGTGATGCGTCCGTACGGACGAACATCGGAATGTAGGAGCACTTAAGCTGGAGGGCGATAGTGATCATGTGCATGGAGAGTAATTGATATGGGATTGTTGTCAAGATTTTATTCAGTGTGATATCGGCTACTACGAAGAACAACCCACGGAATCAGCATCAAAAACTTCATAAAATTCCATGGTCCAAGCATTCCCGGAGAAAGTTTGCTATTCCCGATTCTTGGACCGTAACTGATTGGGGCGTAGAGAATACGTGCGCCGGAACGACCAGCGAGGACAGTGAGGACGATGTGTAGAGAGAAGCGATCAGGGTATTCATGGACGAATTGTTCGATGAGAGATTTCCGCACGATCCGCAGACCCGAGTTTATATCGGCAATGGCTTGGTGAGCAAAGAATTGCCCGAGACGCCGTAAGCATTCGCGTGCCAGATGATGCAGGGGTTTTCCCAGCTTTAATCCTTCGCGACTGCCCACAACCATGTCGGCATTGTTTTCTTGAAGTATCTTCCAAAGATGGGGGAGATCTTCCGGACGGTACGTATCGTCGGCGTCGATCGTTGCAATCCATTCGCCTTTTGCCGCACGAGCTCCGGTCATAATCGCTATGCCATTTCCTTCATTATGGGGTTTACGGATAACGTGTAGATTCGGAAGCGCGATTTTCTTCAGGATTCCGGGCGTCGCATCGGTACTGCCGTCATCGACGACGATGATTTCATCGGATGCGCTGAGCATGGTATGCGCGCGGCGAATGATATCTTCGACGGCACCTTCTTCGTTGAATGTTGGGATAATTAGTGAAAACACACAGTAAGCTTATCCTTCTTTGTCTTTTCAAGAATGGAACACACAAGAACTGAAGCAAATATTCAAAAACCAAGAGCGAAAGCTTATTTTGATTCAAAGTTTCCAAATTGAGTACTTTATTTCTGTTCTTGTGTGTTCCGTTCTTTTATTAAACGATTCACAAGAGCAATCACCCGTTCCGTGTTTTTTCCATCCAGCAACGCCCACTCGGTTCCGTGATCTTTCTGAGCGCGGACATATGTATCGTAAAGATTTGCGTCGGTCAGAAGATTTTTAAGCAGCGGTAGGAATTTTTCGCGGTCCCGCAAGACAGTTACTCCCGGAGCATCTGCATAGAGTGGATACTGCAACTCATAAAAATCAATAACGATACTTGGTTTATGGAGGGCAATTGCTTGGGCAACGATGCTTGAGTAGGTGGCAATGAAGATGTCGCAGACAGGCAGCAGCTGATAGATACGTTCATCATTAATATGCACACCTGCACCATCTGCAAGCGGCTGGTACCACGCGCGGTCACTTTTCGGATGGAGACTCAGCAGAACATACGCGCCGGTTGCTACCATCGTCTGGAACAAAAATTCCATTTCCTGCTTGTGACGATCCCAAGAAAGAAGATCGTGTTCAGCAAGTTGTGGAACAGAGCAGAGGATCACCTTCACGCCATCGGGTATGCCCAATGCTTTGCGTTTCTCCGATGCGCGTACGGTGCGTAATTGCTCTGCGATTGCGTCGAGCCCGGGCTTCCCTGTCACCACGAGTTTTTCCGGAGTCATACCTTGCTCAATCAAATCTCTCTTGATCGCTTCGCTTTCTGCAGCCATCAATGTCGCAGAGCCTCCGCCGATGATCCAGGGCTTTTTCGGCATCATTCCAAGACACCACGCGGCAAGCCCTGTCCATGCGGGATGGAAAAACATTGGTGTTCCTTTGTGAACGCGTACCCATGAGGGGAAGAAGCTGCGAAGGATTTTCCGCGGTAGCGTGTGCAATCCGTATTTCTCTTGGAATGTTCCAATCCGAAGTCGCGGCTCTGCGGCGGCCTCCGGAAAACTCATGGCGAAGGGGACGATCAAGCTCGGAATATTTCGTCGGTTCCCCTCGGCGATGAGCGCTGTTTCAATTCCGACGTTTCTGTCTCCTGCGACAATGATCAGACGGACGGTGGAGTGCTTCGCAAATAATTTCCGTATGCGCACCCGTTCTGCGCGTAAAACGGCAAGAGATTGGAAGAAAGAGGGAAGGAGACTGAACGCGCGTTTTTTAGGAGATGCGGAATTTTCGGGCGGAGTCGCTCCATCGTCATCGCGCACAGGCGTCGTAGCATCGGATGCAATGCGCAGCGAACCATCCGGAGCCCATGCCTCCATTTCTTCTCCATGAACAGCAACAGTGAGTCCGGCACGCTTCGAATCCAAGCAAAAGACCGGTCGCAGGCGACCTGCAGATAGCAATCCTTTTGCAATCGGCAACATCTCCAGAAAGTTTGCTTTCGAGAGAGGCAGGAAAACGACGATCCCATCGGAAGTGTTAACCATTGTTTCTTGGAAAAAGACGATCTTCGACGAGTTCGCAGATGATGTGCTCGACAGCCAAATGTGCCTCCTGCGTACATTGCTGGTCTTCCCCGGGGACGGCGATCACACAATCTACTTTTGCGCCGAGTCCCTTCTGTCCCGTGAGACCGATGGTCACCATTCCTCTCTTCTGCGCTTCCGCAAAAGCCCGCAGGACATTTTTCGATGTGCCGCTTGTGGTGATCCCGAGAAGTACGTCGCCTTTTTTTCCGTGTGCCTCTACCTGACGCGCAAATACTCCTTCATATCCTTCGTCATTGGAGTATGCCGTGAGAAATGAGGTATCTGTGGTGAGGGCGATTGCCGAAAGTGCGGCACGCGGGCGGTCGACCCTGAGCCTGCTCACAAATTCCGCAGCCATATGCTGCGAGTCAGCCGCGCTTCCGCCGTTGCCGCAGATCAAAAGCTTGCCGCCGTTTTTCATGGAGTCCGCGATCAAGTCCGCCGCCTTGAGAATGTGGTCGACGGATTGTTGTTCCACTGCTGCAAACGTTCGAGCACTGCGCTGCAAATGCTCCCGGACGGTGGTAAGACGGGAATCAGCCATAACAAGCGTATTTTCTCCTTTTACTTCTTCCGCCGCAACTTTTCGAGGATCGGAAGTTCGCTTTCGTAGACCTTTTTTACGCCATCGCCGCGAGCTACCTCCCATACGCGGATATCGCGTGTCAGCCGCTCGAAGCCCTGCGGCTCTACAGATGCCGCCTGATCAGAGCCCCACATAGCTCGGTCGAGGGTGATGTGGCGTTCCACGATGCATGCTCCGATGACCGCCGCCGCGAAGCTTGTGGAAAGTCCTACTTCGTGCCCGGAGTAGCCGATCGGGACGCCGTAGCGTTCACGGAGAGTCGTGATGGCGCGCAAATTCAATTCCTCGGGCTTCGATGGATACGTGCTCGTGCAATGGAGGACAATCAAATCTTTTTTGCCGAGCACTTCTACCGCATGGTCGATCTGCGCAAGTGTGCTCATACCTGTTGAAAGCAGAATGGGTTTGCCTTTGCTGCGGTGATACTTCAGGAGTGCGTCATCTGTGAGCGAAGCCGAAGCGATTTTGTAACAGGGAGGATTGAACTGATCCATGAAATCTACAGAGGCTTCGTCCCAGCACGAGGCGAGCCACATGATTCCTTTTGTCTTGCAGTACCCATCAATCTCTTTGTACTGCCTTTCACCAAACTCCAGTCCGCGCTTCAGATCACCATTGGTCGTACCGAAAGGATTTTCACGGGGGCGAGCCAATTCTTCTTTTGTATACACGGTGTCCACCGTGCGCTTCTGGAATTTCACTGCATCGCAACCGGAAGTGGCAGCGGCATCAATCAATTTCTTTGCAATCGCCATATCACCGTTATGGTTGATGCCGATTTCGGCAATCATGAAGCAGGGCTGATCGGGCCCGATCAAGTGTTTGCCGATTTGTACGGATGTGATTGTGGAAGCAGTCATTGCGATGAGTCTGCCAGATCTCACCGCACTGTCCACCCACCATCCACACTTATTCCCTGTCCTGTGACATAGCTACTCGCATCCGATGCAAGGAAGAGGAGCACGCCGGTTAGCTCTTTTGGATTTCCTATACGCCCCAAACACGTGCGGTCTTTGAGTTTCTGCACAAAAGGGTCATCTTTTTTTACCGCATTTGCTACTTCTTCATCAGTTTTTGAAAACGGTCCCGGATGGATGGCATTTACACGGATACCATGGGGACCCCAAAACGATGCGGCGTAGCGAGTGAGCTGCATAAGAGCCGCTTTGGCAGATCCATACCCAGCAGGATTCATTTTGTCCGTCCCCTCGTACAGTCCCGGATCGGGAGCAACGAGCGAATACATCGTGCAGGTATTGATGATGCTGCCTTGTCCCTTCTTCTTCATGCTGGGAAATACCGCCTGCATCGCAAGCACCGGCCAGAGCATTCCTCCGGCGATGTTGCGTTCGAAGTATTCAAGAGGTGCATCTTCCAGCTTGCTATCCGGCGCATTGAATCCCGTATTGGGACCGAGTTCGTGTGCATTATTAATGAGTACGTCGACTGTGCCGAATTCTTTTATCACTTCTTTTAGGGTTTTTTTAAATGCCTTGAGGTCGTACATATCGACGGCGTGCGCGGTGACCTGTTTTTCGCCGTATTTCTTCGCGAGCTCGTCGCGTACCTTTGTGAGTCGCTCGGAGCGACCGAGCATTGCGAGCTTCGCGCCATTGGCAAGAAGTGCTTCACTCATAGTACGGCCGAGGAAGCCGGAGGCTCCTGTGAGGAGAACGGTTTTGCCGGAGAGGGAGAAGAGGTCTGAGGCGAGCATCAGGGAAATCATGCGCCGTTGGCTGGGTTTCTCGCAATGAGAAGATTTTACTTTCTTTGACTTCTACAGCATCCCCAGCCGCACCCCTCCGCGGGTGCGGCGTTTCCAGTGTTTTGCCATCCACCCCAGCAGCACCCCTACTGGGGTGCGGCTACACGAGAATGTTATCGGTTACTTCTCATTGGTTTGCCATTTCTTTGCTCGTGCAAAGAAATGGCAGAAAGAAACACGTGGTCGCAGGTGGAAAAGCGCCTACGCATCTACGCTCGCGTGGCGGAAAACCCGAGACCCACCCAAAATCTCCTCCTGCGGGTTTTCATGCGCCCCGCTCACGGGATGCGTGACGGCGCTTTTCCAATGCGACCGGGTCCGCGTAATTTTTAGTCTTTAAAGGCTCCCATAGCTAAAAACCACTTGGTTTCCCAAGCTATTGTAAGTAAGAGAAAACTTATTAATCCTGCAGATTCCCATCGGACCATCTGAGGACTGTAATCTCCAAATTTAACTCCTGTCGCGGTCACCACTGAAAATATTGCGATTACTGTTCCTAAATACTCACCATGTAAAATAATTAACTCAGCCTTCTTACGATTTAAGTAACCACAACCTGCAGCAAAGAAATATAAAACTTGGAGAATCAGAACACCACCTAACATTAGCCAAAAACTTAATGGTAAAGAAAACATATGAATATTGTATCAAGTTCCAAATATTGATTCTGCAAACTCTTTGCATCCTCTCATGTGGGACGTTTCTGCTGAATTATTTCCTCGCGCAGCCTGCAACGTAAACAACCCCTTAAACTCGATCTTCTCCAACTCCTCCGCAACCGCCTCAAAATCCGTATCACCTGTCCCGAGCGCCACCGTTCCACCACCGCGCTTGCGATCTTTAATATGCACGGAGCCGATGCGGCTGCCGTAAGCGGAAAATTCCTCATGAGGATCATAGCCGAGCGAAGCACTGTTGCCGGTGTCGTAGGTCACCCGAATGAGAGGATGGGGGAGCTTCCATAAAAGAATCGGAAATTCTTTCGGGGAGAGGGAAGTTTCGAGATGCAGTTCCATCTGCAGTTCCTCAAGGATCGGGATCATCTTAAGAAGTGCAGCAGCCATGACCTCAATCTCCTCCACGTTTTTTAGTGCGGAGTTATCCAGAAGCGGAATGCCGATGTGGTGAGCACCGAGGAGCTTTGCCTGACGAAAGAGATGCTCGAGGAGCTTCAGGCGTTCATCACGCTGCGCATCCGTACAGCGGATCAGCGGTTCTTCCATGAAGCTGTCTGCGCAGATCGAGGGAATACTCACGCCATGTTGCTTCATCAGTTTTTGCAATTCCTTGATTCCTGCTTTCGTGCGTAGCGGATTGATGTCTGCGCCATACGTGTCATCAATCCATTCAATTGCCGGAATGCCGGCTTCTACCGTACGGGGAAATTCATCCCGCCAGGCAAGGCGTGGGAAACATTGAATGCGATTGTCCTCAGGAGGACTGAGGCGACCCTGCATGACTGCTAAATGCAACATGGAAGGGAGAATAGCATTAGAGAGGTGGTCTGGATGCTTTGAACATTGATGTAGGGGCATAGCGCGCTATGCCCCTACGGATGCATTGAAGAGAGAGTCATGCGTCATTTTGATTCCCGAGCGGCCAGTAATTTATCCGCAAATTCGCGTACCGCACCTTTTCCCCCGGCAGTGGAAAGGACGACATGTGCGGCGTGCATCACATCAGGATGTGCGTCGGCAGTGACCACTGGGAATCCGACGAGTTCAAGGCAGAGGAGGTCGTTTACATCATTACCAAGGTAGGCGACGCGCTTAAGGTCAATCTTTTCTTTCTTTGCGTATTTCTTCAAGAAGGCCGCCTTATCCGAAAGTCCATGGAAGCAGAGGAGCTTGAGT
>Ga0155266_115_pt1 | contig 17227 bp, 16 predicted proteins | sample RifCSPhighO2_02_FD_106234 | JGI IMG/M metagenome (GOLD analysis project Ga0155266, IMG submission 106234) | Candidatus Peribacteria bacterium RIFCSPHIGHO2_02_FULL_53_20 | reverse complement strand
CCCCGACCACGTGCTGCACGCCCTGGAACAGCACCAAAACATTTTGTTTGTGTCTATCAGCACACCATCCGGTTCCCTCGGGTCGCAGCGCGATAGCCTCATGAAGACGCTGCGAGCACAATCGGGAAAATCCATCCACCTCAAGGAGATTACTAGCCCGTCGCTCCTCGGTGGGGCAGTGCTGCAGATCGGAGACGAGCTGTATGACGCCAGCATCCAAGGGCAAATGACTCATATTGTTGATTCCTTCCTCAAGCCTCTAGCGCAATCTCTATCCGCGGTCTGATCTTCATTCACCTTTCCACAACCATGACGCACAACCAAGCAGAAACACTGGTACAAACCCTTACCGACCGTATCGCTTCCTACAAGAAAACGGTGAAACATGAACACGTGGGAACCGTCGTCGAAGTCGGTGACGGCGTTGCACGCGTCGAAGGTCTATCACGCGTCGGATCAGCGGAAATGCTGGATTTTGGCAATGGCGTTCTGGGCGTCGCGCTGAACCTCGGCACCCAAACAGTTGATGCTATCCTCCTCGGAGATTTTACGAAAATTAAAGAGGGGGACACCGTCAAAGCGACGGGAAAAATCCTTTCCGTTCCCGTGGGAGAAGGACTGATCGGTCGTGTGGTGTCCGCTCTTGGAGAGGCGAAGGATGGCGGCGCGCCCATTGCATCTTCCTCCATTTTCCCTGTTGAGAAAATCGCACCGCGCGTCATTGAGCGCAAATCCGTCCAAACGCCGCTGCAAACGGGACTGGTGGCTATTGACTCCATGATCCCGATCGGACGTGGTCAACGCGAGCTCATCATCGGAGATCGCCAAACAGGGAAAACCGCGGTTGCCATCGATGCCATCATCAATCAGAAAGTGACGCAGACAAGCGACCGTCCTGTCATCTGCATCTACGTAGCCATCGGTCAAAAGGAGTCCAAGGTCGCCAAGATCGTCTCTGAACTCAAGAAGCACGGAGCGATGGAGTACACCATCGTCGTCTGCGCCGGAGCCTCGGAGCCCGCTGCCCTCTCGTACATCGCTCCGTTTGCCGGGTGTGCTATGGGAGAGTACTTCACCGAAAAAGGAAAGGATGTCCTCATCATCTACGATGACCTCTCGAAGCACGCCTGGGCCTACCGTCAACTCTCGCTGATCCTGCGCCGCCCACCCGGACGCGAAGCCTACCCTGGAGACGTATTTTACCTCCACTCGCGACTGCTCGAGCGTGCGGTCTGTCTCTCCGACGATCGTGGCGGGGGAACACTCACGGCTCTGCCCATCATTGAGACACAGGCCGGAGACGTCTCCGCCTATATCCCCACAAACGTCATTTCCATCACGGATGGACAGATCTTCCTCGAAGGCGACCTATTCTATAAGGGCATACGTCCGGCCCTGAACGTCGGTATCTCCGTCTCGCGGGTGGGCTCTGCGGCCCAAACCAAGTCCATGAAGAAAGTAGCCGGGAAGCTCCGCCTGGATCTCGCGCAGTACCGGGAACTCGCGGTCTTCGCCCAGTTCGGATCGGATCTGGATGCCACGACGAAACAGCAGTTGGAGCGTGGAGCCCGTCTCTCGGAAATCCTGAAGCAAAAGCAGTACGAGCCGCTGCCGGTTACCGAACAGGTTGCCATCCTCTACGCAGGAGTGAACGGCTATTTCGACGCAATTCCCGTAGCTTCCATCAAGGAATTTCAGCAGCAATTCCTGACCATGATGCGCACGAAGCACTTCGATGTGCTGGAAAGTCTCCGCACAGAGATCTCCAAGGAAACGGAGGAGAAACTCAAGCGTCTCATCGAGGATTTCCTCAAGAGCTGGAAATAATTCGTCCCCCACACGCCCCCATCCATGGCCAGAGGACTTCGTGACATCCGTCGGAAACTCAAAGCGGTCAAATCGACCCGACAGGTGACGAAAGCCATGGAGCTCGTCGCAGCTTCGAAGATGCGCAGAGCCGTGGAAAGTGCGGAACGTCTGCGCCGGTACGCTCAGGGGGCGTGGAGCATTCTACGGCGCATCGCGATAGCACACGGCGAGCTGCATTCCTTCTTCCAGGAACGCCCGGTAGAAAAGGTACTGGTTGTCCTCATGACCTCTGACCGCGGTCTCTGCGGTAGTCTCAACGCTCACATCATCCGTGCGTCCGAGGAGTACCTCAGAAAGGCGAAGGAAGCTCGCCCCGGAGAGAAAACGGATTTTTTGGCCATAGGGCGCAAGGGTCAGCAGTTTCTCCGAAGATCGGGGCAGAATGTCGTAGCCGCCTTTCCTGCACTCAGTAACCACCCGACCTTCCGCGATGCATTACCCATAACACGGTTTGTCATCGATGCTTTCCAGCGCGGCACCTACGACCACGTCGTCTTCATCTCCCCGCGGTTCCTCTCTGCTCTCCGGCAGGAAATCGACGCATCGATCCTCTTGCCTCTCTCATCGCAAGCACTCCATATCCAAGACACAGCATCGAGAGACAACGCTCAAGACCATGAAGAGAAAATTCTCGAGTTCACCTTTGAACCATCGCCCGCAGAGGTACTGAATACCATCGTTCCCCAGCTCACGGAAGTGCAAATCTATCAACGTGTACTCGAGTCTGCTGCAAGCGAGCATTCCGCGCGCATGGTGGCCATGCGCAATGCATCGGACAATGCATCGGATATCCTCGACGGTCTCACCCTGACATACAACCAGACGCGACAAGCAGGAATCACGAGTGAGCTTGCGGAATTGAGTGCGAGTAGTGCGGCATTGGGGGGGTAATGGGTTCTTGGTTATTTCTGAAAATGTCACAAGGATGGACCCTTAGACCCTTGATTTTTCCGGAAAAATTCGAACAATGGACAGTTAAGTATCCCACTCTCTAATGCCTGTAGATGATTTCCGCCATCGTGAATCTACTGCCGAGCAAACGGACTCTCTGTCGCGTCGCAAATGGTTATTCGATGCAATTGCATTTGTCGGAGGAGCAGCAGCAGTAAAAACACTTTTAGCAAAGAATGCCGATGTGGATGAGCATCATTTGACCAAAGAGCTTGAAGCGTTGATTGATCGGGAATGGCACGGAGAAAAGGACATCAACGACATCTATTTTGAATTAATAGCTCTGCATGGAATGCAGAAATTTTATGAATCCCGTGCACATCCGGAAGCTGCCTTCATGTCGGCTAAACAGATTGCAGCAGGGAAGGGTATCTGCGCCTGCTGTTCTGACGAAGGAAATACCGAATTTTGCAATGAGAATGGAATAAAAATGATGCAAGCGCGTTCTCCGGGGGCGGGAATCCTCGATGCGATCGATCGGGAAGACAAAGATCCATTTGCGCCGGAATTCCTTGAGAAAAAAGTACGACGGTTGTTAGACGCAGGTATCACGGTTGTGACTTCGCATAGGCTCTGCGGAGCGGCAAAGATGGTCTTTGGAGAGCGCATTCAATGGCTCTGTGAGAATGATGAGAAGCAGGAAGCCGACAACATCGAAAAGGAAGGGGCTGAGGCCTACGGGCAAAGATGGGCGAATACTGTTGCAACTCTTATGAGGCAAATCGGCACAGCAGAGGGGATAGCATATGTACAGGAGATCCGATCAGCGCATATCAAAAAGTTGAACCGCCCGGACGAAATCCACGTTGCGCGCATCATCTACGTGACAGACGACAACGCTTTTGATTCCTCCAACATGGAATTCCCAAAAGGATTTGTAGAACAAACAGGCGGAGAGGATCTCAGTACCGTCCTGCGCCATGTGGATATTCTGCGCCGGATCGGATTCGATAATGAGCATGGATTTGGTACCAAATTCTCCGAGAAACCTTCGGAACAATTTGTCATCTGCTGCGTCGCCAATGAACCACATCGGCTGGAAGCGATCATGGCGCATGCGCGAAAACAAGTGAGTACGCTGGAGCCCAAGGAAGTACGCAAAAAAATCCGCGTGGAGGGATTTGTTCGGAAGCAGTAGGGCAATCTACCAAACGAATACCTTACGTCATATACGGCGTCGGCATGAGCTGTTCCTTCAAAAACGCCTCGATTTCTGGCTTGTCTTCAAAACCAAATTCTCCAAGAAAATCACGCATCACTTCATCCTGCCGGTCAGCGTGCGCAACGAAACCATCCGCCATAAGTGCATCCAGAAAGGGGGATTCCGAGTCTTGTGAAATTCTGCGCATGGTGGATGACCGACTGCCGCGCATCCTTTCGTAGAAACGCCTGGAGAATTCTTCGAATACTTCCTGAGTAAGACCTTGTTCCTGCAAACCCTTGGGGACTTTCGTCGTCAGTAATCTTCCCAATCTGCGTGTAAAGCTGGCTCCAATATTCCTCAGGGTTTGCCATACCCCTCTTCCTTGGGGTTCTGCATTTTCACTATCGTCGATGTTCAGAATGTTCATATATAGTATTGTAGACTTTTTTTTGCAAAAATCAAGAAAAATGAGGAATATCCCTATTCACCAGATTGAAGCGCTTTCTTCTAAGAAAGATGCCCACAATCCACCCGAACGCAAACCCCCCGATATGCGCGAACCAAGCCACTCCCCCTCCCGAAGCACCGATAGAACCGACACCACTGAAGACCTGAAGCACGAACCAGAACCCAAGCACCAGCCCCGCCGGAATTGTCGCCATGCGCCAGAAACCGAAGAAGTCGGGGATCAGTGCGTCCACCCGGTGATGCGGGAAGAAGGCAAGGTACATACCGAGTACTCCCGCGATCGCGCCGGAAGCACCGAGCATCGGGACATCGGTTCCCGCAAGCTGCGGCAGCTCCGCGAAAATCGCGGCGAGCCCTGCGAAAAGCTAGAAAGCGAGAAACCATGCGTGTCCCAATCTGCCTTCAACGTTATCGCCGAAGATCCACAGGTACCACATGTTGAATCCGATATGCGCGATGCCACCGTGCAGGAACATCGATGTGAAGAAGGTAACAGGATTCAAGATAGATGGAACAAGTGCCCATGTCTGAATGAATGCATCGAGATCCGACGACAGGAATTCGACAATGAACACGAGGACATTGATGCTAATCAGGCTGATCGTCACGATCGGGAATCGCTCGGAGCGTTCGTGGTCGCGGAGAGGAAGCATAAGAGGATGTTAAAGAGAGAAAGGATCGTCATGGTGTAGCCCTCTCCCTCCGGGAGAGGGTTGGGTGAGGGCTTTATAGCAACGGAGAAGCTTGTTCCTTTTTCCACATCCTCCGTATTTTCTTCGGGATCAAAAATCCAAAACCCAGAAGCTCAAGACCGATGAGACCGAGCCACGCACCTGGAGTGAGAGGGGTAACGAGCGCAAACAATCCAATAAGAACAAGGATTACGCCGGCGATGAGGCGAAGAATGCGCAGCACGGAAGCTATAATAGAATAATGAACATGCGAAGTGGTAAGAGAATCGCGGTCAATGTTCAGCATAAAAAAGAAACCTCGCTTGCGCGAGGTTTTCTTTTGCCTAGTGGTGGAGCGTGGGGGAATCGAACCCCTGCCTGACAGGTGTCGGACCGCAGGTGCCACCTGGCCACGCCCCATAACAAAGGCATGGCTACCATTAGCGAAATACTCCATATTTGTCAGGTGTACAAACGTACAACCAAGCGCTATTGATTTTGATCAATTGGCTGCTAGTATGCTCATGTCGGTTCGCAGGCGCCTTCGGGCAATTGAATCCCGCCCCTTAAATGGGGCTTTTTTTATGGTCTTTCAATAAAGACTGAACCCAAAAATCGGTGTTGATGCATGTATCTTTATCGAAGCGGTAGCCCTCTCCCAACGGGAGAGGGTAGGGTGAGGGCATGTTTGAGAAAGCCACCTTCGCCGCCGGCTGCTTCTGGGGAGTGGAAGAAGCCTTTCGCACGACTCCGGGCGTGATCAATACCCAAGTCGGATACACAGGAGGAACAATGAAAGATCCCAAGTATCAGGATGTCTGCACCGATGAAACCGGGCACGCAGAAGTGGTGCAAGTGACATTTGATCCGACCAAAATTTCCTACGAGAAACTCTTGGATGTCTTCTGGAATTGCCATAACCCTACGACGCGCAACGCCCAGGGACCGGACGTAGGATCACAGTATCGCTCAGCGATTTTCACGTACTCTCCCGAACAGGAGACTGCAGCAAATAATTCTCGTTCAGCCCTGGGTAAAGCTAAGAAATATGGAAAACCAATCGTGACAGAGATCATTTCAGCTGGGACATTTTACCCTGCGGAGGATTATCATCAGAAGTATTTGATGAAGAGGGGGGTGGGGAGTTGTCATATCTAAAATCGACAAAACATGTGTCTCCTTCGACTACGCTCAGGAGGACACATGTTTTGTCGTTCAGGAGAATATCCTTACTGCGCTACAACCTGCCCTCGGATCTCTCCATCCGGATGCGCCACTGTATGTACATTCACGTAGACGTCGCCATCAATGAGGAGATTACGCTCTTCAGCCGTGAGTCCTTCCCACGTTCCTGTGGAGCGAAGACCGCCATTGAAGTTGATCGGCTCAAGCACTCCCCCTTCCACGCCTGCTGCACCCTGGTGGAAGTGCGCTCCCGAAATAAAAGAACCAGTGAGTGCTTTCAATGTGATGTCATAACGCAGTCCCGTCGCAGTGAGGACAAATGTTCCTGTTCCGGAAGCGTTGCTCACGACCGCTGGCACTTCACGAATACCGAGGAGCGTTGCTTTGAAATTTGCGTCTGCGCCACCATACACAACGGTACGAGTATCGCTGAATTGCACGCCATCGATCGTATTGAGGTCTGTCACGGTCACGGTGTATTCCTGCTGATTCTGAAGAGTGGAATCGAGCATCAACTCGACTCGCTGATCATCCACGAGTGTGGCTCTGCCGACGACGACATCTCCGTCTTGACCACGCACGCGGTAACTGAGGCGATCCTCGACAACCGATTCATCGAGGTCGACATTGAAGTTCAGTTCAATGCGTGTTGCTGAGAGTGCATTGATACTGGTGAGATCCGGTACGCCGACTGCCATGATGAAGCTGGCGTTATCGGTAAAGTTATCGCCACCTTCTGTCCGCATGTCGGTAACGGTCAGACGGTAATTCACCTGTGACTGGAGGGAAGTCGCCAGTTGCAGATCCACCGTACGATCATCGATGAGTCGTGCACTTGTCACGCCGATCATGCCGCCACTGCTGCCCAAGCGCTGCACCTCGTACCGGACAGCATCATCAGCCCGGACCGCATCCACATCGGATGCAAACTGCACTCTAATGGTGCTCGCCGTGCGAACCGTCACTTCATTTATACCCGGATTGACGTTGACCGTCGTGAAGTTGAAGCTCGTAGAATCAGTGAATGTATCTCCTGCTTCTGTTGCCAAATTCGTTGCTTTCACATAGTACGTCACGCCTTCGATGACGTCGTTTCTCAGGAGCAGATCGACCGTACGGTCGTCCATAATGACTGCTTCCGTGACCTCGATGCTTCCACCGCCGGTAGCCCGCACCACACTGTAGCGCGACGCATCATCGGCAATACCACGATTGAGATCTACGCTGAACGTGAGACGCACGCGCCTGAGCGTCGAAGCTGCTGCGGAACGCATTTCCGGATTTGCTTCTCCTGTTACACCGCAATCCACGCCATATTCTTGATCCGCAGAAGCGCGATGGAACATCACCACCATTTCTGCGCGATTCATGAAAGCACCAGGACGGACGTTGCCCGTGCCACTATCACCCTGCAAGATGCAGTGGTCTGCAGCGGTCTGCACAGGAGTGAAGTACCATGCGCTGATGGCGCTATCGGAAAATACCGGAGCGGTGTTTCCATAGGAGAGTGTGAAGGCGCGCTGAAGAAGTGCAGCCATTTCTGCTCTGTTCACGCCATCACCCGGGCGTGCAGTACAAGGGCGAGTGTTTCTGTAACAATCACGATCGCCGCGGACCCATCCGGCATCCGCGGAGGTCTCCACGTACGTGTAGTACCATGCCGTCTTCGGCACGTCATTGAAGCTGGCAACGGGCGGCATGATCATGCTTCTGCCCGAGACATTCACGAGGAGCTTCATCACTTCCGCGCGTGTCGCGAGAGCATTGGGCCGGAGGCGCAGCTCGGTTTCATCGAGCGCTCCGCTTTTCAGAAGCGCATCCGCGGCCTCTTCATACCACGCGTCTGCCTCCACATCGAGGTAATGCGTTATTGAAGTCTGTGCGACTGCAAGCGAGCTGAAACTCACGATGCCCATCGCGCCGGTGGCAATTCCTGCCGCCAATCGTTGGCGCAGGGAGAACTGCAGAGCGTATTCCATGGGGTAAAGGGGGAAGGTGATCTAAACAGTGTTCAGATCAGACAGGGGCGTAGACGATTGCCCTTCTCTACTCTTACGCAGTGGATATGGCTTTCTATGAAACGATATGTCTTTTGCTCACAATGAAAAAACGCCAGACCTTCGAAGGCTGGCGGTTTTTCAGGGATTGCAGGAGGGCATGTATGCTATGACACATATGACTGATGATCAGCATTCTGCATCGCGCTACTCGGTTGGTGGTTCTGAGAATGAGTACATGGATGAACAGCAAACAGTTCTGAAAAACAAGAAAGGCATTACTGACCTTCAGGCCCTCTTTGTCGAAGAAGAGAAATCACTCGCAAAAGCCTATGAATCTCTCTTGGATGAGGTGCGTTCGGATACGCCAATCACATCAGAGCTGATTCGCTATGCTCATGGCGTCGTCTTTGGAGACTTGTATGACTGGGCAGGTCGATGGCGTACGGTCACCATCAGCAAACCCGGAGTGACGTGGCCACCACCGGACTACCTCAATGATGCGATGAGGGAATTTGAACGCGAGGTGCTGCTAACGTATCCCGTATCATCACTGACAACCGACCAGGAATTCTGCAAAGCACTTGGACATATTCAAGGAGAATTTCTTGCGATCCACCCTTTCCGCGAGGGAAATGCACGTACGATCAAATTGGTCACAAACCTTCTTGCAGTTCAGACGGGCCGATTACCATTGGCATACGATTCTTCGGACGCAGGGAGAAACCGCTATATCGAAGCCGCCAAGGCAGCAACACTGAAAGAGTATGATCTTATGATCGCATTGATGAAGGATGCGCTTAACGCTTTGAAGCCTTCTTGATTGCACTCAAGCATTCGGCTTTGCTCTTTTCGTTGAACCGAGGCAATCCTTCAATGACACTGTCGCGCTCGACACGATCAAGGATTATCTGATGTCGCATGGCATCGTTTCGCAGCTGTGGAGAAAATTGCCGAAGGGAGATCCCTGTGCCGAATGTCATGGATGCATTATAGCATAAATGAAGCCGTTTAGTCCTGAAAATGCTGGCTGAGCACGCGGATCTCCAAGCTGTTCCGCTTGGATAGGCACGCGAAAAAAACCCGAAATTGTACAGTATTGGCTGGGGCTGGTGGATGATTTGAGAAATGTAGTCTATTTAGAAGGTGCCTAGAGTTGCACCTGAATCAAAGGTATGAACCCCAGAGCAAGCTCTGGACTCCCTTTTCCGGACTCTAAGTCCGGGGAATCAAACCATACCTTCGCTCGCAGAACACACTTCATCCAGATCACTCGTCCGCCGAAGCTCCCGCAGGAGCGAAGGTGGATTGAATAGTAGGCTTAGGGTGTTCCCATATAAATGATGTACCTCGATCTTCAGGTCCTTCATGCATTTTCATGGTCCAATTTTGTTCATTTAACTTAAATTGAACAGTGATGGTGTAGCCCTTTCCATTTGGGCCTTCATAAACATCACTTTTGACTGAGACCGGAGCTTCTTGATCCAGATATCCAATGTCTTTCCAGTTTTCAACCTGATCAGTTAAGCCGAAATCAAATTCAACCTTTGATCCACTGCCGAGTTCAGGCGGTGACTTCATTGTTGCTTTACCCTGAAAAAATCGCCCATTTCGTTCAAGCCATTCATCTTGGATAAACCACATATCACGAAAAACTTTAAAGGCATAATCATTTGCTTTTCTGACATCAGGCAATTTTTCACCAGATTGCTCGCGGAAAAATGCTTCAATTCCATTGTCAGCTTTTCGCTTAGCAATGTCTAAACGATTATAGAATTCTTGTATTCTCTGGGCATCACTTTGTCTCACTGTTGTTGGATCCGATTCAAAGATTAAATATCGTATTGATATTGGAGCGTACAGATCATGGTACTTTTTATATGCTGCTTCGGCACTCAATCCAGCTGCCCCCGTGCAGAGAGCCGCAAGAAATAGTAAGAGGCCAATTTGGATTATCTGCATAGTTCTAAAATCGTAATTTGGCTGGGGAGGAGGGATTCGAACCCCCGTATGACCGCTCCAGAGGCGGTTGCCTTACCACTTGGCGACTCCCCAATATAAAGATGCAAAGGATTCAGATGAGTCAGAAGAGTCAAATGATTCCTGCTGCATAGGATCGTGAATTTTCCATATTTTCGCAAGGAATTCCCTATCTACCTACCGTTGAGCCACATGCTACGCTTATCCGTAATTCCCCCTCTCTTCTCATGGAACACCTCATCGCGATCAGCATGTACCTCCAGACGCACATCACTGGCGTGCTTCTCGCAATCGCCGCTTCGTACGTCGTCGGGTTCCTCTGGCACGGTCCACTCTTTGGGGCGCAGTGGATGGCATGGAACAACATCACGCCGCCGCGGAAAGAGGACATGAAGTTTTTCATGATGCTTCCCGGACTGAGTGCAAACTTCGTGCTCGTGTTCATACAGTCCGCAGTGCTCGGCCGGGCATTCCAGATATTGCTGCTTCCCAACATCACCTACGCCTTCATCATCGCCACGATCCTGTGGCTGCCATTTACAGGGCTCACCATCGTCAACAGCTACGCATGGCTCGGTAAGCCCGTGAAGCTGATGGTTTTGGATGCGGCGTACTACCTGGTGTCGCTGTGGGTGATCGCTGCGGTGCTGTATGCGACACTGTAGAGCCTCATATCTGGATATACACCGGCACTCCAATTTCCGCCCATTCGTAGATCTCCACTGCTTCCTCCGGAAGGAAGCGTACGCAACCATGGGAAACGGGTGTGCCGATGTGATCCTGTGCTTCGTTCCAGTACGCAGATTTCTCTGCGGAGTTGCCTAAGTACGGAAGACCATGGAGTCCAAACGCACGATTTTTTGTGAATGCCATATAGTTCGGCATTCGGTAGGGAACGGCCTGACTGCTCACGCGCAACTCCTGCATCTTATAAATCTGAAATTCTCCCTGTGGCGTCGGAGTAGCGGGAGCACCCGAACTGATGCGATACGTTTTCACGACGACGCCGCTTTCGGTGAGAAATGCCGCTTGGTTTCCCAGATAAATCCGAATGGCCTTTGCCCCGGTGTATGCAGCTGGGTCGATTCCTTGGAGCACACCCGTGATGATCGTGGTGCTCTCTTCCATGACCTGTTGATCAAATTGCTCGGGAAGAATTGCCGCTGCATGTCCTGTGACAAGAAAGGCGATACCAATGGTCAATGTTGCGCTCATGCTAGTCATAATGATTTTGTGACGAATCAATACAGAGAGAATGTGACCGACAAAACAGAGACGATTGGGCAACAATCTCCTTACACAGACTGCTTCTTCTCAAGAGTCCAGTAAGGGTATTGCCTTTCAGACGTTAGAGAAGCAACAGCGGTCTTCGCCGTCTGGCATTGGTTACCTCCCTTTATCCCCTTTTACCAAAACCCCATGAAACATATTCCTTCCATAGGACTCACGCTCTCCCTATTGTGTTCCGTGCTTCCACCGGCATTTGCGGCAAGTGTCCTCATACGAGCAGAGCCAAGCAACGGCTTTGTGCGGGGGAAAGAACCCGAATGGACCGCAGTGCATGAGGCACTTTCCTCAAATATTCAAGATCATCGACCGTATCACCGTGATGCCGAAGTTGCGCACATTCAGTGGCATTCCCTTCACCTTTCGGAACGCGGTACAACTGCCTTTGTCACGCTGCATCGAGCGATGCACCAGGAAAGAAACATGTCCCACCGGAAGGTTCATATGGGCTGGGATCTGCCGATACCTTCTGCATCTCTTTCGAGGAACAGCAACGCATCTGTACGCGTTTCTTCGCTTCGTTCATCAGCCTCACGTGTTTCCTCTGTAAGGAGCTCTACTGTTTCGTCTTCGACAACATCATCCTCAACTGTTTCTTCTTCGAGCACATCATCTTCAAATGTGTCTTCAATAAGTACATCATCTTCGCAATCCAATGTATCTGCGGCAAATGCAAACCAAGCATCTGTGGCACTGGGTACTGCATCGACATTCGGTGTGCTTGCCGGGTCCACCGTCACCAATATCGGTGCGACAATCGTCACGGGGCAATTGGGTGTCAGTCCGGGAAGTGCAGTGACCGGCTTTGGACCAGGTGTGGTGACGGGAGGCTCTATACATTTAACAGACACGCTTGCGGCACAAGCAAAACTTGATCTCACTGTTGCCTATAATGATCTCGCCGGTCGTACTCTGGCTCCGGTCAGTGTCGCAGGAAATCTCGGAGGATCGACCCTCAGCCCGGGTCTCTACAAATCCACATCCGGACTCGAAGTGAGCTCGGGTGATCTCACGCTGGATGCGAAAGGCGACGCCAATGCCATCTTCATCTTTCAGATTGCATCAACGTTGAATGTCTCCACCGGACGGCAGGTCATTCTCATTGGTGGAGCGAAGGCATCCAATGTGTACTGGCAGGTGGGAACATCAGCGAACCTCGAAGCGAATGCCGTCTTCAAGGGATCGATCCTCGCCGATCAGTCCATCTCCCTTCAGACGGGCGCAGTGGTCGAAGGTCGACTTCTTGCACGCATCGGGGGAGTCACGTTGCAGGGAAATACGGTGACCGTACCGAACTAATACAGCCCGGATGAACACATTTATCATAATTGCTGCATAGCGGTGAAATGGATCATTTCACCGCTATGACCTTATCGAGAGAAACTGTCGCATGAAGTCATTGCTATGAGAACAGGATAAGAGTATAAAGACAAGCTACCCACCCTCTATGTATAGATTTTCACCATTCCACCGGAGTATCCCCATGCAAAGAGGTTCTGTGCGCTGGCAATTCTCGAAAGGAATACTTCCCTTTCTTCTTGTTATTGCGATGACGTTTGCCTTCATTCCTTCTGTGCATGCGGCAGCAACTCCCCCTCTCGGTGCGGCGTCAACCTACGCAGTGCTCGGAAGCACCTTCACCAATACGACTGCGGGAACCATGATCACCGGAGACATAGGATTTACCACAGGACCGGCAGTTGCTCCTGCAGGTGTGCATACAAATTATGGACCCGGTGCTCCCTATGCACTGGCCGGATCAAACCAAGGCACTGCCTTATCTGCACTTGCTGGAGAGCCGTGTACATTCACGTTCCCCCCCGGAGCGATCAACCTCTCCACAGAAACGACGCACGGTCCGGTCGGCATATATACCCCCGGCGTGTATTGCAGCGCTGGTGCTATGAATATCGGCGGTCCACTCACGCTGAGTGGCAATGGAACATTCATCTTCAGAGCCAATGGCGCGTTGACGTCGACGGCAGGCGCTTTCGTTACTTTGAGTGGCGCATCCGCATGCAACGTGTTCTGGACACCGACGCAGGCAACGACGCTTGCGGCAAATACGACAATGGCGGGAACCGTCATTGCTGACGCGGGCATTACCGTAGGCGCCAATACGGTGTGGACAGGTCGCGCCTTGGCATTCGGCGGAACGGTGACAACGGATACCGTCACCATCGTGGTCTGCGCAGCGGCTGCACCAGCCTCATCCGTGCCCAGTAGCGTTTCCAGTTCATCATCTGCCACCTCGATCATTGCGTCTCTGTCCTCCTCAACTTCATCGTCTGTTTCCTCAGTTTCGTCACGATCTAGTAGCAGTATTCGATCCTCGAGTGTGCGCAGCAGCAGTGTTGCTTCCGTAAGTAGGCGAAGCAGCAGAATACGGTTATCGCGCAGTAGCTCTGATTCTTCTTCCTCAGCTTCATCCATCGCCCCCGTTATCGTTGCTCCGATTGCCCCTACTCCCCCCCCTCCGATGCCTGAGGTATTTATGCCGGTGACAGGAGTGGATCTAGGTCTCCTCAGTGCTGTATTTGGTTTGCTTGTGGCAGTCTTTCTCGCGCATCTTTCGCTCGTGAGAAAATAGCGCAATCCTGTCATCTTCACCCTCCGCCCCTCTCCGCCACCACCACGCACCGCACCAATCGCAATGTGGTATAGGGAATGCGTTCATGGAGTGCATCGAAGACCGGCCGAAGACGCAGTGTGCCGTGCTCTTCAAAGGCTCTGCGCATCGTATCGACTTCGGGAAGCCCTTCGATGAGGTGCCCTAACGAAAGCATCGTTCCCTGCTCGAGAAATTCTTCGATGTACAGGAGCACGCGATCGGGCTTTACTCCGCACGCAGCCACCATTTCCTCAAAGGACACTTGGCGTGTAATGAGCTCGCGAATCTTTCCTGCGCGCCACTGCTTCACGCCGTGCCTGGGCGCATCTCTCTTCTTCTTTTCTTTGTGCTCAGTGGCGACAATCACCGGCTGATAGAGTGGTCGCGGCACGTAGGTTTTCATCTCTGCTGCGAGCGCATCGTAGAGAGCTGTGACTAAGGGCTCCGCGCGGATCGATGATGGCGTCCAGCGCTCAATAAAGACTCCCGCTCCACTGCGCACGCGGCTCAATGCCACATACGCCTGCCCGGGTTCCCAGAGTGCTGAAAGATCCACGATCATCCGGTCGAGTGTTGCGCCCTGTGCTTTATGGATCGTTGTTGCCCACGCCAAGGTGACCGGGAAGTTCCACGCCGCAAGCACTTCATTGCCGTCGCCATCCAGACAGGAAAATTTCTCCTGTCCTATTTCGATACCTTCCCCGGAGAAAAGCTTGATATGAAGGGAATCTTCAGTGATCGCTTTCACATGCCCCAAACTTCCATTCACATAGATACGCTCATACGAGGGATCATTTTTGCGCATCATGACGAGTGCTCCGACTTTCAGATGCAACACCTCCGGAATAGGGAGCGAACGCTTCCCCGAGAGCATCGCGCGCTCATCCCCTTCGTATTTCGTGGGAAACGCATGCGGTAGCCCCGGAATTGCTGCCAGCCGACGCTGATTGAAAGCATCCGCTTGCGCGCGATGTGGGTACAGCCGCGGAGCTTCTGTTTCTTCGGAAATGCCAATCATCCTTCCATCCAGAAACTGCCGGACTTCATCATTCACCGTTCCCGAGCGGATGAAATTTAAGACATCGAGGAAATCGGTGTCTTGCGTGCGCATCACCGTGGAAAGCAGCGCCGGTTGAAACGCGCTCTCCTGCCACACGGGATGCAAAAATGCCCAATCCTTCTGCTCACTTCCCGGCGTCACGGGCGGCAGCTGGGCAAAGTCCCCCACTGCGACGATGCGCAATCCTCCCCACGGCTGATCGCAATGCCGAGCCCTGCGCGCTATTCTGTCCGCCGCAAGCAGTGTGGTTCCCGAAAGCATAGAAATCTCATCGATGATCACACAGCACGCGCGCTGGAGTCGCAGGATCAATCTTCGACTGTGCATCGCGCGCTGAATCGTTGCCTCAATGCCACCTTCGAGGATCCCAAGGCCAAAGAAGCTGTGAAACGTCCTCCCTCCCACAATGACCGCAGCCGCTCCCGTACTCGCGACAATCGGAAATTCTTCCGTCGGCTTTCTTAGGAGATACTGATCGAGGAGATAGCTTTTCCCCGTTCCCGCGGCGCCCGTCAGAAAAATATTTCCCTCGCGCTGGAGCATTGCAAACGCTTTTTCCTGACAAGGTGTGAGGGTGGAAGTGGCGGAGAGGACGGAGGTAGGCATAGAAATATGAATTTAGGAATATGGAGACAAAATCTGTGACCCATCGATCAAATGCACAACAGATGGCAACTGACATCGCCGCAGATGGTCTTCCTTTATTTTTGAATGATCATTAGCTACTTGTCGCAAATGCTTTGTTACCGGGCGAGCAATCGGCACAATGACACTCATGCGTTTTTCAGGATGTTGCTTGCGGACCCACTCAACAGCAGGAATAAGATCGCTATCGCCCGTTACAAGGAGGGCACGATCGTAGACATTTGCATGTGCGAGACCAAGAAGATGAATGGCAATATTTACATCTGTGCGTTTCTCTTCGCGCTTCTTAAATATCTTTTTGCACTGTGTGCAATACACATCTTTTTCTTTAAAAGATCCATAGACAGTCTCGACTCCGGTATGCTCCAGAGCAGCAATATACCGTGTGTGCCTTGCCACTTTCTCGGGGGACCAATATGCAAGAGAGGTGAAGTAATACGTAGCACTTAGCTCTTCTTGGGACGTCAAAAAGCAGCTGCACAGCTTCTGCAAATCGAGCCATTTATATTGCTGATAGGGTGAATGCATATTGAAAGCTTGCGCACCGGAGATGCGGTACGGCAAACGCTGATCTAGTGCATGATACAAATTGAAGCCATCAATGAAAGCTATCACGCGTGATTTCATAATGCATACAACATAAAAGTCCCGGGGGCTCGAGCCACCCGGGGGCCACGGGGTAAACCCGTGGGGAGGAATAGAATGATTGTAAGCCACGCGGATGAAAAAGTGAAGTGCATTTGGAGAACAGAAATAAGCGGGTAAGTGTCCTCTTATAAGAGACAGGTTGTATAGGTGTATGATCGTACACCCGGAGTCCATTATCACGTAGTATTCTTGCGATGCTACAGTGCCCTCCATGATCTTCTGCCCGCTTCCAGGAACCCCCCTCATTACCCAAGGCTTCGGCCAGAACCCCGATAGGTATGCACCCTTTGGCTTACAGGGTCATGACGGCATAGATTTCGAGACGACCGATGGCACGCAGATCTACGCGCCACACGATGGAGTCGCGACCGTGAAAGATGATGGACAAAACGGCTACGGTCTCCATCTGATTATCGAAGATAGCAAGCGCAGAAGCGTCTTGGCGCATCTTTCGGAAGTGAAAGTTACCAATGGACAAGCGGTGTACCAGGGCGATCCCGTGTGCAAAAGCGGCAGCAGCGGCAATAGCACCGGAAGCCACCTCCACTGGACATTCAAGATCCTCAAAAACGGAGTCGTGCAAAATAAAGACAACGGCTATAACGGAGCAATGGACGTCACCGAACTCACGCGCCTCTGGATCGACCAGGATCTACACCACGATGCGGAGTATTCAGACGAGGCGAAGCCGTACCTCACGATGACGTTTGG
>Ga0155266_172_pt1 | contig 17517 bp, 22 predicted proteins | sample RifCSPhighO2_02_FD_106234 | JGI IMG/M metagenome (GOLD analysis project Ga0155266, IMG submission 106234) | Candidatus Peribacteria bacterium RIFCSPHIGHO2_02_FULL_53_20 | reverse complement strand
GTCGAAGATGGACAGCAAAGAGATTCATGCGTACATCGGTGAGTGCCTCTCGACGATCACGGGGCTTAAGCCTATCTACACCAAGGCACGCGTCGCCATTTCCAATTTCAAGACCCGTGAGGGACTTGTTGTGGGAGCAATGGTCACGTTGCGTGGTCGCCGTATGGAGGAATTCATTGATCGTCTCCTCAGTACAGCTCTCCCCCGTATTCGCGACTTCCGTGGACTCCCCACCCGCCTCGACGGTCAGGGGAACTACGCCATCGGACTGAAAGATCACACGATTTTCCCGGAGATTGCGCCTCCGGAGCCCGGAAAAATCTTTGGCATGCAGATCCAGTTTGCCACGACCGCCAAAAACGATGCTGCCGCGATGGCACTTCTGAAGCTCGTCGGCATGCCCTTCAAGCCTGAACGCGCACCTTCTTCCAAACGTTCCTAATCTTTTATGGCCCGCAAGTCCCTCATCAACAGCCAGCACGCCCGTCTCGAGAAGTATCTCAAGGATAAGTCCCAGGGCAAAAAACCCGCATTCCCCACGCGCATCTACAACCGCTGTACGCTCTGCAAGCGCCGTCACGGCTATATGCGCTTCTTTGGCATTTGCCGCATCTGCTTCCGGGAGCTGGCTTGTGAAGGTCTCATCCCCGGGGTAACCAAGTCTTCCTGGTAAACCTTTCCTCTTTCTTCTTTTCTCTCTACTCTTCCCGCCCGTGTCCCCCGTAAACGACCCCATCGGCGATCTCCTCACTCGCATCCGCAATGCACAAGCTGCGCGCCGCGAGGGGTGCACAGCGCCGTACTCCAGGATCAAGCACGAGCTTCTCACCGTTCTCAAACAAGACGGTTGGATCGCAGGTGTAGCAGTGGAGGGCGAAATCCCAGAAAAGCAGCTCATCGTCACCTTCGCTCCGGAGAGACTCAAACTCACGATCAAGCGCGTCTCCACTCCCGGTCGTCGCGTCTACAGTGGCTCTGGGGACATGAAGCCCGTTATCCACGGATTTGGTGTTGCCATCCTCACCACAAGCAAAGGATTGATGACGGATAAAGAAGCGAAGAAGCAGAAGGTTGGAGGAGAGGTTCTTTGCACCATTTCCTAACATGTTTTCTTCTCTTCCCTTTCCCGGCTCGTTGCAAGTTGCAAGTTGCAGATCACAGCATCTGCATTTGCAACCTGCGACCTGCAAATCGTAATCTTATGTCTCGTATTGGACGCAAACCAGTGGCACTCCCGAGCGGCGTAACGGCGACCATCACCGATCGTACGGTGAAAGTGAAAGGTCCGAAGGGCGAACTCTCCTACGCATTCCTTCCGGAAGTTACCCTGAAGATCGAGGGAAACGTCGTTACGGTTACGCGTCGCGACGACACCCCTGCTTCCAAGGCGCGCCACGGACTCACTCGTCAGCTGATCGCGAACATGGCTCAAGGCGTGAGCCAGGGGTACAGCAAGAAACTGGAGATCATCGGTGTCGGGTACAAGGCTCAGATAAAAGGAAAGACGCTTGTACTGAACCTCGGTCACAGTCACCCGATTGATTTCAAGATTCCCGAAGGCATTACGATCACCCCCGACGAGAAGAACAAGAATATCCTCACGATCAGCGGGTGCGATAAGCAGATGGTCGGTCAGGCTTCCGCTGTCATTCGTGGTCTTCGCCCGCCGGAGCCCTACAAAGGCAAAGGCATTCGCTACAGTGATGAAATCGTCCGCCGCAAGCCCGGCAAGGCTGCCGTGAAGGCAGGCACCACCGCGTAAAGACGTGCGATTCGCACGTCTCTATCCCTCTCCCCCATGCGTCACCCCAAATTCACCCACCGGCTCCAGAGAAAGAGGCGCATCCGCAGTACTCTCAGTGGGACTGCCGAGCGTCCGCGTCTTACGGTCTACCGTTCCCACACCCGTCTCACCGCACAGATGATCGATGACACGACGGGCAAGACTCTGGTTGCGGGATCTACGACGGAAGCGAAGGGCAAACCAAACAAGGAAGGCGCAAAGAAGCTCGGAGCGCTCGTCGCAAAGAAAGCGCAGGAGAAGAAGATCGCTACAGTTGTCTTCGACCGCAACGGCTACAAATATCACGGTTGCGTGAAAGAACTCGCGGATGCCGCGAGAGAGGCAGGATTAAAGTTTTAATGCAAACCCGAACCCTAACCCCTAACCCTTTCCATGGCCAAATCCTCCCGCCCCGACCCTTCGACTCCGCTCAGGATCTAGCATTCCCTTCACTTCTCTACCCGCACGCATTCCATGGCTAAAAGTTCCCGTCCCGACCGCAAGCGCAATGATCGCCGCAACCGCGAGCCCTCCGAATTCGAGGAGACGACACTCAGCGTTGACCGCGTCACGCGCGTGGTAAAAGGAGGTCGCCGCATGCGCTTCCGCGCCATCGTGGTTGTGGGCAATAAGAAAGGCAAAGTGGGACTGGGTACGGGCAAGGCTGCTGAAGTGCAGGCTGCCGTGCAGAAAGCCGCCAAGGCTGCCAAACGCGAGATGATCCGTGTTCCTCTCCTCAACGGGACGATTCCCCACGAAGTCGATTTGAAATTCAAGTCCGCAAAAATTCGCATCATGCCTGCTCGCCCTGGAACGGGAGTCATCGCCGGAGGCGCACTGCGTGTGGTCTTCGAGGCTGCAGGTGTGAAGAATGTCTTGAGCAAGCGCTATGGATCGCGAAACAAACTCGTCAACGCACAGGCGATTATGCTGGCTCTTCAGAAACTGCATTCCCGCCCGGAGCATTTTAAGGAAGAGGTCAAACCGACGGTGAAAGATGCCGATGCGGCGGTTCTAGAGGCGGCTCGTGCCAATGTCCAAGTGAAGGAGATATCTCGTAGTCAGATAGATAGAGAGGGGAATCTGACGGGGAATTAGAAATCCCCTCACCCAATCTTCTCTCCTTTAGGTCTCCTCCATCCCCTGGTCCCTTCCTCCACGGGAGGAAGGGGGAGCCCACTTTAAGAAATAAACAGGCAGGTCTGTTTCGGGATCCCTCAGGTGCAGCAGGGTCGGTCGCATTGGAAAAGTGCCGTCACGCGTCCAGCGAGTAGGGCGAAGAAAAGCGCGCTGTCTGACGAGCGAGCCCTCAGGCGAGCGAGGAGTTCGCGCTTTTCCGCCCTGCGAGATGATGACGCGTAGGCATCTTTTCCACCTGCGACCGATGTTTCTTTCTCCACTTTCTTTGCGCCAAAGAAAGTGGAAACCACTTGAAGCAACCAATGCACAACTATCTTTCAATCGAAATCCTCTCTCCTTTGGGAGAGCTTACTTACCGGCAGACAGAGGTGGGGTGAGGACTGCTACAATTCTTCCATGCGAACAGCCCTCATCATTCTTGCTCAACAAGGTTTCCAGGATCACGAATACGAAGGAACGCGAAAAGGCTTGGTGGATGCCGATTTTGCAATCATCATCGGGAGCAAGACCAAAGGATCATGCACCGGCAAATTTGGTGGAAACGTCGAAGCCACAGTCGCACTAAAAGATGTGAAAGTGACAGACTATGACCGCATCGCTTTCATCGGCGGGCCCGGAGCTGTGGCGTATGCATCGGACCCGATTGCTCTGAAAATTGCCAATGCAACGGTGCGTGCCAGTATTCCCCTTGGTGCCATCTGTATCGCGCCGACAATTCTTGCCAAGGCTCACGTCTTGGAAGGCAAAAAGGCAACAACGTGGGATGATGGCAACGGAACGCAGGTGGCACTGCTTGAGCAAATGGGGGCGATCTACACCGGAGACACCGTCACGGTTGATGGACTGATTGTGACCGGGAACGGGCCGGAAGCGGCGGAGGAGTTTGGAAGGGCGTTTGCTTCACTGTAGAATTGAAAACGGAACATGCGTGCCTTCTTCACCCGCATCTGGCTTTGCTGCACAAATTCCTCCTCCTACAAGGAGCTGATAGGAAAATCGTTCTGGAACGGATTCTGGTATCTCTATTGGCTTCTCGTAGTCACGACATTTCTCTCCGCGATCACCTTTGCCGTGCAGGCGACCGTGTATATGTCGCAGATCAAAGCGTGGATAGGAGAAGCAAAAGAGACGGTACCGGAGCTGTATCCGGCTGAACTCGTCCTGACGCTTTCCGGAGGGCAGCTTTTCACAAATGTAGAGGAGCCCTATGTCTTTCCGTTGCCGGAGGGATGGGAAGCAGCGATGGTTGCATCCCAGGAGGATGATGAAGACGAAAATGACAAAGAGGACGGCGTGAACGTCAAGCATCTCCTTGTGATCGATACAAAAGCGACTGCCGAGCAGTATCCGGAGTATGAGACAGCGGTACTCCTCACGAAAACTGCCGCCATTGCGCGCGACGACAATACGTTGAAAGTTTTTCTGTATAGCGAATTCCAGAAAAAGGGAGTTGCTCCCATCATCATGAATCGTGAAGTCTATACTCAGGTGGCTGGAAAGGCGCTTCCATTCCTTGACTTCATCCCGTCGATTATCATTGGATTTGCCGTTATCGCATTACTTGTCTTGCCATGGTTTGGAGCCGCTTTTGGCGTGCTCGGGTATCTTCTGTATCTCCTCATCTTCACGCTGCTTGCATGGGCGATTGCTGCGATCATGGGACGGAAGTTCACCTACGGAGAGTTGTATCACTTGGGTTTCTACGCGCTGACACCGGCGATTGTTGCCGGATGGATCTTGCACTGGCTAAATCTCGGATTTTCGATGCTGTTTACATTGGTCTTCCTCGTGACGATGGGGTTTGTGGCGGGGGCATTTCCAAAAAATTATGGAAATGAAAAGAGTCCACGAATAACAAAGGGCACGAAGAAATTCGTGAAATCAAAGAAAAGAAAGTCGACATAATATCTATCCAGCCGCGCCCCTCCCTTGGCGGTCGGAGCCTTGGCGAAGGCTGCGCGGGTGCGGCTATACGTGAATGTCATCGGTTGCTTCTCAATGGATTGGTACTTTCTTTTGTCTTGCCAAAAGAAAGTACCGCAAAGAAAAGCGCGGTCGCAGGTGGAAAAGCCGCCTACGCATCACCGTTCACAGGGCGAAAAGCGCGAACTCCTCGCTCGCCTGAGGGCTCGCTCGTCAGACAGCGCGCTTTTTGCTGCCCTGCTCACGGGATGCGTGACGGCGCCTTTCCAATGCGACCGACCCTGTTTCACGAGTGAAATGGACTCCGATTCCAGAACTATTCAGAAACATCCAATATAATTACCCCTCCCCCTTTGGGGGAGGGTTGGGTGAGGGAGAAGAAAGAGTGAGGGGTTGGGTGAGGGATTTTACTGTGTCTCTAACTTTCCAAACTCCTGCACCCACACATCGCTGAAAATCCCGATGCCGATTTCATCGAAGGCGCCGATCAGGATATTTTTGCGGTGGTTTTCCGATTCCATCCAGTCGTCCATTACCTGTGACGGCGTGAGTTGCCCCTTGGCAATATTCTCCCCGAGCGCGAAGCGGGCGCGGCACTCGCATTGGTCGCCGGATTTCATCAGCACGTAATCGGAGCCGATTTCACGGCGGTTCTGGAGCATGTCCGTTGTATTCAGTGACGGAGTACACGGGCAGGCCTTGGTGGAACTATCGAGGTAGCCGGCATTGCGGATGCGATCGACATAGGAAAGTCCTTCCGGGTTGAAGTGACTGAAGAAGCCGCGCTTGGACATGTCCTTCGCGTAGTCCTGTGCCGCCTTTGCGAGGAGCGTGTTATGCCGGAGTATATGTATTCCTGCGGCTCGCCGTTCCTCATTCACCCGCTGTAAAATGAGCAGACGCACATCGTCGAGCGTGTTACTCCGCATGGAGAAGATCCGCAGCATGGATTCTTTCACCATGAGAGGACTCACGGCGAAATGGTCTTCCGTGATGATCTCCGGGGCGGGCTGTAGCGGCTCCGAACGGTCGGGGGCCTTGAGCGTCTGTTTCAGTTCCTCGATCGGATGCTCCTGCACGTGTTGCATACCCTTGAGAACCTCGCTGATCGTTGCGACAGCCTGTTCGTGCGTCACACGGCTATCTGGGTGGAGTAGCAGCGGCTCCTTGTAATCTTTGAAGACCCCTTTTTGATAGGCGATGCCGATAAAGGGGCGGTACCAGGCAAACGCTGGGATATCGGTATAGGGGTACGGTAGATTTCGAGTGAGACTGTACGCAATGGTCATCATCTTCAGGAACTCCGCGCGACTTACCGAATGATGCGGCTGCAGGAGACCGTGGATGGGTGTTGCATCAAACATCTCCATCCGCACCGCGGTCTTGAGGTACGGCACGTACCACTCGCCTTCGATGACATCGGGGAAGAGGAGCGGCTGCTCGTCTTCGATCAGCGGGATATCCGCACTCGTAAGAAGAAGCATCGTGGCTTCGGCACGTGTGAGGTATGTAGGAGGTCCTTGGATGGTGGCTGCAGAGAGCTGCAGAGAGCCAAGGAGCGTGGCCGTTGTTATCGCAAGAGCGCGAAACATAGAATCTGTTCATTATAACATATTTAATAAGGTTTTGCTCGTTTTGATTTGTAGTAGAAGTATCCAGTATTGGGTATGAGGTATGCGTCGTTCTACCTCATACTTGATACGTAATACCCAATACTTTGGGGATTTATTGACCAAACACTTGTTTCCATTAAGATGCTCCAGATGCTTCATACCCTTCGACCAGCACGGGGTGCCGTTTCCAAGCGCAAGCGCGTTGCCCGCGGCAACTCCGCCGGTGGTGGCACGACAGCCGGCCGCGGCACCAAAGGTCAGCAGTCCCGCACGGGCAAGGGCAGGAATTTTGGTTTTGAAGGAGGGCAGACGCCGCTTGTACGCAGGCAACCCAAGCTCGGAGGATTTACGCCTCCGCGCAAAGTGGTGAAAGAAATTGTGAATTTGGACAAAATGGAAGAGCTCCTCGATGCCGGTACATACAGCGTTGCGGATTTGCGCCGTCGTGGACTCGTTCGTTCGGGTCGCCCGGTCAAGATTCTCGGCAATGCCGTCAAAAAGAAATTCGTCCTGACGGTGCATGCGGCTTCGAAGGGTGCGAAAAAGGCTGTATCGGAAGCAGGAGGAAGTATTACCATTGTCCGATGAATATTGTTGTATTGTTGTATTGCTGTACTGTTTATGCGCATTCCATCACTTGCGAACAATTTAGCAATATAACAATATAACAATCGCCCGATGCTCCAAAGCATCCCGCTCTCCCATTATGCTTACCTATCTCCGCCAACTCTGGCACTCCGAAGAACTCCGCAAGCGTATCCTCGTCACGCTCGGACTCCTGTTCGTCTATCGCCTCGTCGCCCACATCACGGTTCCGGGCGCCGATCCTTTTGCCTTGAAACAATTTCTGGATTCTCGAGAAGCCGGCGGTGTCATGGGAGTCTTCGCGGCACTCACCGGAGGAGCGCTCGATAACTTCTCCGTCGTGCTGCTCGGGCTTTCTCCGTACATCAACGCATCGATCATTGTTCAGCTCTGCACGGTGATCTTCCCGAAGCTCGAAAGCATCAGCAAAGAGGGCGCGCAGGGACAGCAGACACTGAACCGCTACACGCGCTGGCTGAGCCTTCCCCTTACTTTCCTCCAGAGCTACGGATTCCTCGTGCTTCTCGGTCGCGGAGGCATCGAACTCATCGACACATCTTTCCCGGAAGTACTCCTCCCGATGCTCTACGTCACCACCGGTTCCCTCTTTCTCATGTGGCTCGGCGAACTCATTACGGAAAAAGGCATCGGCAACGGCACGTCGCTCATCATCTTCGTGGGCATCATCTCGGGCATTCCTTCCTCGCTCTCTGCAATGTTCATTGCGGGGCAGGGAAAGATGGCAGCATTCTATCTCTTCTGTATCATCTCTCTTGCGATGCTCGTGGCGGTCGTCCTCTTCACCGACGCGCACCGCCTGATCCCGATTACCTATGCCAACCAGGGTGCTGGTCGTGGTGTGCAGGCAAATATTCCTATTCGCTTGAACCAGGCAGGAATGATACCGATCATCTTCGCGATCTCGCTTATTACATTGCCCGCCATCTTTGCCCAATTCCTCCAGACCGCTCCGCGCTTCGGCGATGTCGTGCGCTTCATCAACACGTATTTGAACCCACAATCTCCGAGCATCCCCTACATCTTCGGGTATTTCCTCCTCGTCATCGGCTTCACCTATTTCTATGTCTCCGTCACCTTCAAGCCCGATGAACTCGCCGATACTATCCAGAAGCGTGGTGGATTTATCCCGGGTATTCGGCCCGGTCGCGCCACCGCAGAAATCCTCGCGAAGGTCAGTAGCCGCATGAATCTCTGGGGAGGCACCTTCCTCGGTATCGTCGCGATCATTCCGTTGATCTTCACGAAGTACTCCACGCTCTCGAGCCAAGATTTATTGATATCAGGATCAGGACTGATCATCTTGGTGGGTGTGGTGATGGAATTGATTCGGCAGGTGAATGCGCAATTGCTGGCGCATGATTATGAGAAATTGGTGTGATGGTGTGTGATAATTTTGTGGTTCCATATTTGCCAATCGCTTGCGGTAGAGACGCACCGTTGGTGCGTCTCCAATACACGTAAAAATTACACATAATTCCGATCCCGTTTCCACATTCGTGGATTATTGCGGATATATGATCGAATATTTTCCAATGCCCTGTCTGATCGGATTACATGATCATAAAAACGTGATTGCCATGCGAAATCGCCGTAACCTATGGCACGAATGCGTTTGGTGGATATGGATTTCACCTGTGCCATTATTGATCCGATGGATGATGGTTTCCGCCGGCACAATGGAATACATTCGGCAATCCAGGTGGAGACGCACCACCGGTGCGTCTCTACGGGATCCACATTATTCCATGGGCAAATTTCAATGATGGCATGAATATGATTCGGCATCACCACCCATTCATCCAAAACAACATTTGTCCGGATACACGCTGTTCGCGCGATTTCCTGTGCAACAATGCACCCAGCCTCCGACAATCCCATCACCCCATTCCGTATTTCTCCGAACCACGGATGCCGGTCATGCGTACACACCGTCACAAAATAGATTCCGTGTTCTGCATAATCCTGCCCGGGAAGGCGTGTGGATTCCACTCGATACCGATGACGAAATAGGGTCATCGTGCGATGATCACCAGGGCAACGGCAATTGTCAGCTGTACGTACGTCCACCCGATGATTACGTCTACCCCGTAGAGACGCCACGCGTGGCGTCTCTACCTCGTTTAACCGCATCCAAAATTCCCCACCCAAACCATTGCATTTCCCCTATTTTATTGGAAAATATTCGCCCTGGGTTCTTTGAACCTGGGATTGGTCTTTGACAGCACAGTGTGGTCTTTCCCCTGTGCGTAGCACTTTGTACATTGATCGGTGTTCAGCGTGCTACGTGTAGGTGGGAAGATGTTCTTCTTGCTCGCCATTTCTTGTCGCGCTTCAGAAAGGAGCAATCGCATATTTTTGGGAAATGAGAACCTCACTCGAGAAAGTTTTCATTTCGTCTCTTGGTGGAGACACGGAGTAATGTTTGGTACCAAACCCGTTTCATTACTTGGAGCGAAACGCTCCGCACTTAGGAGTCAGCACATGTCGAAGTCACTGTTTCATCCCTCCCTTGAATGTGTTCAGCACGGAGGGAAAAGCCTCGATGAAGTCTTGGCGTATGCCAAGCGCATTGGGTGCGTCGGAGTCCAGCTCTCAAATTTCCATCTTCTCAATGCAGATGGAGAATTCATCAAGGCGGATGCTGTGAAGTCAGCGTTGGAGCAGTATGAACTGCGCCTCGATGGCATCAGTGCGCATTGCCTGTTTTGGGTGCATGGTGCTGCTGGCACAGGTACGCCTTCGGTGAGCAAATTCGTGCCTGCCGATATCTACACGAAAGGAAATGCTGGCGTCGAAACTTGGGCCGAGATCAAGTGCATCGAGCTCATGGAACTCAGCAATGATCTCGAAAATTTCGTCATCCCCATGTTCTGGGGACCATATCAGGGTCTCGAAGTGGTCTCAGGGTACCCGTGGGGTATGTGGGATCTTCCTGTGGGGAACCTCGTGCAACAAGGTTTCGAACGCTTTGCGGAAAAAACCGGGAAATTGCGAGGTCATGCAGGAGATTGTGGTCTCTCTCTCGCACATGAGCTTCACCGAGGAACCGCTGCTACTTGCGCAGAGGATTTCCTCAAGTTGGTCAACGTGTGTGACGGGGACGGTTGCCTCGATGTCAACGCCGATCCCAGCCACTGTTGGGATGGGGAAGACGTTGAAACGCGTTTCACGAAAGTTGGCAAGCATGTCATCGGTTGTCATGTGAAGGACATGCAACGCATCCCCGGTCGCTCCATGCTCTCGATGGAGGACGATTGGAAGAAACGCGGCATGCAGTTTACCAAGCTCGGCGAAGGAGAATTGAATCTGCATCGCTATGTCCAGCTCATGATCGACGTGGGCTATCCACAGCGCTTCCGAGAGCTCCAGGGATTGGAAAAAGATGCCACGGTTCCGCTTGTTGGAGAGGCTGAGAGTGCGTACTACGATCTCGATGAGGTCTCTGAGCATGCGACCAATTTCATCGCTCAGAATCTCTGCAGCGCGTTTGCCACGCAGTCCTTCGAGAAGGACATGGGCAAGTAGTCGCCCAATTCCACACTGCACCTGTCAACGACCTCCCCGCGTTCCTTTTGGAGCGCGGGGTGGTTTTTTTGTATGTGTTGCACCTGTAGAGACGGCACGGCGTGCCGTCTCTACCCCCAATCCATGTCCATATTTTTTGACATTTCCCCCTTTCAGCAGATAATCGCCGTCCGCTTGCCCTTAGGCAACCGGCGATCTTTCACAAGCACCGATTCTCTTTATTGGGACGATGGCAGCATCGCGGGCATTGCGGTGCCTGAAATGCTGCTATCAGTGCATGTCGTTGGCCTTCTTGTTGAAGAGCATTTTTGCGACTTGCATTCCCAAATACCCTCCCCGGGTAATAAAACATAGGGGGAAAGGTTCCTGATCATGAACAATCCATTTCCCAAGTTACACATGTCGATGTGGCCCGGCCTTGTTGGCAAAGTTGGGCCTGCCGCAACCGAGCCTTTTATTCCGCTCAATCGCATGCTGGAGCTGACGACACAGGCTGAAGTCAAAGGACAGAGATTTGATGGTGTGGATCTGTTTCTGTTCGATCCTCACATCGGCATCGATCTCAATGAAGGTGCTGTGAGGCGATTGGCCGACAAGATCCAGTCCAAGGGTTTGGCTATTGGGTCGCTCGTGGCACCGGTCTGGCCTGGAACGGTCGGTGATTCTGCGATGGGTGGACCGGAACAGCGCGCGAAGTTCGTTCTGGCGGTCAAGAAAGCATGTCGGATCGCGGACATTTTCAACCGACATGGTGTGCGTCAGAACGGAGTGATTCGTATCGATTCTGCTGCGGGCAATGATAAAGGTGCCTCACTTGCAGCGTTTGCTGCTGATCCCGCTGGCAATACCAAGAAGATCGCCGCTACGTTCCGTGAAGCGGGCATGGTTGCGATTGCTCATGGAGAGCGCTTGGCAGCCGAGGGAGAAATTTGCTGGGGCGGAATGCATTCGTGGAAGACGATGCTTAATACGCTCGAGGAAACCGGCATGCCCGGCACGGTGGGTTTTCAAGCCGATCAAGCCCACACCTATCTCTATCTGCTGGGCTATAACGCTCCTGAGCACGCCCTGCTCAAAGAAGGCTACTCTCAGGCGGAATTCGAAGTGGCATACACGACGATGACCGACGCATTGCGTTCGTGGACGATCGACTTTCACGTCGCTCAAAACGACGGCACGGTGCATGGTGAAGGGTCACACGATAAGACCGGACGTCACTGCCGAGCCGACGACCCGGATGGGAAGCTCGACATCACAGCGACGGCCGGGTACTGGCTGAAGGGCGCGAAGGACCGCGGCATGCGTCATGTCTGCTGGGACGGTTGCATGTTCCCGAACGAAACGCTTCTGAACCCACAGACCTACAACACTATCCTGAGCGCGATGATCAATGTCCGAGACGCTCATGGATGGAGTGAGTAGAACTGTGATTGCAAAGAGAATCGTCTTGTGAAATTTCGTCTCCCCTGGTGTTTCGCACCAGGGGAGATTTTTTCTATGGGTGTTTTGAGACGCACCAACGGTGCGTCTCTCCCTTAAGCGATTGTCTTGCATCCCTTCTCATAATTCTCGATCCTGTGCGGGATGGACATCGTCTTATTCGGCATCCAGGGATCCGGCAAAGGAACCCAAGCGCGAAAACTCGCGGAGGAATTCGGTTATATTCTCTTTGAGACGGGAGGAGCACTACGTGCGATTGCTGCAACGGATAGCGATCTTGGGCGGCAGGTGAAGGAGATCATTGATTCCGGTCACCATGTATCACCGGAGATTGTGATGGATGTGGTGAAGGCTGCGGTGAAGAGGTGCCCGAAGGATAAGCCGATCATCTTTGACGGGATTCCCCGTAATATAGATCAAATGGATCCCTTCAATTCTGTTCTTCAGGAAGCAGGCAGGGAATTCCGATGCATCGAGATTCATGTGGATGAAGAGGCCGCCGTGCAGCGCATTCTCAAGCGCGCAACCATCGAAGGACGCATCGATGATGCTTCGGAAGAATCTATCCGTCGGAGGATGCAGTTATTCCATGAAAAGACGGAGCCGGTGATTGATGCGTATCGGGTGAAGGGAATTGTCGTCGATGTCGACGGAGAAGGGGATGTGGAGAAAGTGTATAAGAGGCTGAAGAAATCGGTGAAGGAGGATTGTGATGAGTGTTGATTTGTCCCTACACTCTGCGCATGCCGCAATGTCAGATTTTCACTTTGGCTGAAATTGCCCTGTTCCGCAAAAGTGGCGCGATCCTCCGTGGTTGTCTCGATTTCCTCGCACCACGCGCGGTTGCAGGGATTCCCACACTGGAATTGGATCGTCTGGCGGAGGAATACATCCGAAGCCACGGGGGAATCCCCGCATTCAAGGGCTACAAAGGATTTGAGCACACGCTCTGTACGTCCATCAATGAGGAAGTTGTGCACGGCCTCCCGAGCAAGCGCGTACTCAAAGACGGTGACATCGTGTCTCTTGATTGCGGAGTCGCTTACGAAGGCATCATTACCGATGCGTGTGTGAGTGTGGGAGTTGGACCAATTTCAACAGAAGCGCAGCATCTTTTAGATATCACAAAGAAAGCGCTCGATGCCGGAGTCGCTGCTGTGCGTGGAGGATGTCGCGTGGGGGATATTTCTTCAGCTGTACAGAAGGTGGTCGAAGGTGGAGGGTTGCTCTGCGTCTCTGCGCTCACTGGTCACGGACTTGGCTACACCGTGCACCAGTATCCCGATGTTCCCAATATCGGCAAAGCGGGAACGGGAGCTACCCTGCCCGTGGGAACCGCAATAGCGATTGAGCCGATTGTCACTTCCGGAAAGAGAGATGCCATTATTCAGGCGGATGATGGATGGACGCTTTCGATGGCAGATGGGGCATTATCGGCGCATTTTGAACATACAATCATCGTTACTGAGCGGGGATGTGAGGTGGTGGCGTAATATCCCCATTTCATGCGTATTTGACGCAATATTTGTATTTTATAAAACATTTTATAACTTTCATCAATACATTTTGCAAAACTATCAAGATTTTCGCTTCCCAGCCATTGAAGGAGCCTGTTTTCGTCTGTAGGATATCGCGGCTTTCCCAAGCGTCTAACCTTCCGTGTGTCCAAAGATGTCATTGAGCTCATCGGCGTTGTGAAAGAGAGTTTTCCAAACGCCACCTTCCGTGTCCGGATCATCTCCGACCAAGCGAAGGATCATGAGCTTCTCTGCACTCTTGCCGGACGCATGAGGGTCCATCGCGTGCGCATCCTTCCGGGTGACCGCGTGAAAGTGGAGATGACGCCTTACGATCTGGAGAAAGGCCGGATCACCTATCGCTTGCATGCAGACGCGCCATTAACTGGATTACCGGGTGCCCCCTCTGTCGCTTCTCCTCCGGCTCCAACTCCTCCTCCCAACTCTCCTCCGAATTCTATCCCATGAAAGTCCGCCCCTCCGTGAAACCGATCTGCAAAGACTGCCATCTGGTGCTTCGTCGCTCCGGAGCGGGCAAAGTCGTACGTCGCATTGTCTGCCGCAAGAATCCGAAACATAAGCAACGCCAAGGATAATTCTCCATTCTCCAGCCTTCGCCACGGCTACGGCCGGCAAGCAATTCTCCATTCCCAATCTCTATGCTTCGTATCTCTGGTGTCGTCCTCCCGGACAAGAAACGCATGGAGATCGCTCTCACAGCGATCAAGGGCATAGGTCGTCCGCTTTCCGGACGCATCCTCAAGGAACTGAATATTGGATTTGATGTCCGACCGACGGATCTCAGTGAAGAGCAGTCGGCGCGGCTGCGCAGCCGTATTGAGAAAGAGCTCACAGAAGGAGAGCTTTCGCGCAAAGTCTCGACAGATGTGAAGCGTCTGCAGGATATCGGCACATGGAGAGGGTATCGCCACAAGAAGAAGCTCCCCGTTCGCGGACAGACTTCCCGCCGCAATGCTCGCACCAAGCGTGGAAAGAGGAAGACCGGTCTCTCCGGCCGTGTCACCCTGACCAAGACGTAAACCATTTATCCCCTATTTTTCTCATGGCTGACGACAAGAAAAAAAGCATCGTAGACACCTTACTCGACACCCCCGCCGAAGCACCTGCTGCAGAGGCCAAGCCAAAAGTGCGTCGCAAGAAGGTGAAGCGCTCTGTGCCTGCGGCTCGCGTGTGCATTCATGCTTCCGAAAATAACACCATCGTCACCATTACGGATCTGGAAGGCGGCGTGCTCTGTTGGGCTTCTGCCGGTTCTTCCGGATTCAAGGGAACGCGCAAGTCTACGCCCTACGCCGCGAAAGTCGCTGCGGAGTCTGCTGGCAACAAAGCTCTGCCTTTCGGTGTCCAGTCCGTCGCTGTAGAGATCAAAGGTCTCGGTCCGGGACGTGAGCAGGCGATCCGCGGTTTGCAGGCTGCGGGACTCAATCTTGATGCGATTGTCGATGTCACTCCTATTCCGCATGGCGGATGTAGGCCGCGACGCCGACGCCGCGTGTAATTTTGCTTTCTCCATTATTCACTTTGCATTATGAAATATAACGGTCCCAAAGCTCGCCGCGTTCGGCGCCAGGGAAGCAACATCTACGGCAGCGACAAGTATGACAAGATCTTGCAAAGGAAGCCCTACGGGCCTGGCAAAGGTCCGAAATATCGTCCGGGCAAGCAGTCAGAGTACGGCAAACAACTCCTCGAGAAGCAGAAGATGCGCGACATCTACGGTCTCTCCGAGAGGCAGTTCCGCAGAGTCTACGCAGAGGCCTGCGCCGCTCCGGGGCAAACTGGCGAGAAGATGAAGGAACTCCTTGAGCGTCGCTTTGACAATATCATCTACCGCGCGGGATTCGCTCTCACGCGCCTGCAGTCTCGCCAATTCGCCGGTCACGGTCTCTTCATGGTCAATGGCAGGCGCGTCACGGTGCCTTCGGCACTTCTGAAGCCCGGCGACGTTGTCACCATTCGTCCCAAACTCAAGTCCTCCCCGGTGTTCGGTCCCATCCTCGAAGCCCACGAGAAGTACGCTTCACCGTCGTGGCTCAAGGTTGATTCCGGTGCACTCAAGGCCGAAGTAATCGCATTCCCAGAGGCGGATCACGCTGAACAAGGCATCGATGTCCGGCAGGTGATCGAGTTCTACTCCCGTTAAGCCCTCCGATTTTTTCTCCGCAATTCTCCCACTTTCTTTTCTTCCCTTCCGTCCCATGCACATCATTCAGGAAGAGATCGGTCTCCCCGTCTTCAGCGCCGTATCCACGGCGAAGGGGGACAAGAACCATATGACCTTCACGATCGCGCCGCTTCCTCCGGGATTCGGCATGACGCTCGGTAATGCGCTCCGAAGAGCACTTCTCTCGAGCCTTCCCGGTGCGGCCGTCACGTCGCTACGGATCAAGGGTGTCCAGCACGAGTACACCACCATCAAAGGTGTGCGCGAGTCGATCGTCGACGTGGGCTTGAACATCCGTCAGCTCAAGCTCCGGAAGTTCAACAAGGATCCGGAGGTCATCACGCTGCAGGCCAAGGGGCCAAAGACCCTGACCGCGAAAGACATCACGGTCTCCTCGGACATCGAAATCCTGAATCCCGATCTCGAAATCCTCACGCTCGAGAAGGGCGGGGAAATCGACATCCAACTCACTGTGGAGAAAGGTGTAGGGTACGTTCCCGCTTCCGAGCGAAACAAGAAACAGAACGAGCCGGGTCTTGTCTTCATTGATGCCGTGTTCAGTCCGGTTCTTAAAGTTCGCTTCGATGTCGAGTCGGCTCGCGTGGGACAGCGCACGAACCTCGATAGACTCATCATGGAAGTGGAGACAAGCGGATCCCTGAGCGCGGAGGAGGCGGTTCAGTTTGCATCGCAGCTCCTCAAGAGCTACTTCGAATACTTCGGTAGCCCCGACAAGGTGGTGGAGAAGGAATTCCTCGCTGATTTCAGCCGCGCGGGACCGCGCGCCGCCGAAGAGGCCGATACCTCTGTGAAAGAGAGCTACACCCCGATCGAGATCCTCAACTTCTCGCCGCGCACTTTGAATGCGCTCATCAATGCGGGAGTCGGATCGATCGAACAGCTTACGAAGTGCACGGAATCTTCTCTCAGTAATTTCCGAGGATTCGGAGCAAAAGCTCTCGATGAAGTGAAAGCAACGTTAGCCGAGAGAACTTTGAAGCTTGCTGATGAACCGACAGACGAATAACACGTTTTTTCCTTCCGACTTCCCAATTTTCCCTCTAGGATTTCGTCCCCATGAGACATCGCAAGTCTACTCTCCGGCTCAAGTACAAGCCTCAGCACTCGCGGATGATGGAGCGCAATCTCGTTACGTCTCTCCTTCTCTACGAGTCGATCCGCACGACCCAGATACGCGCAAAGGTCATCATCCCGTGGGTTGACCGTTTGGTGACTGTTGCCAAAACCAAGCCCGCTGCGCTCGCTATCCGTCGCATCAATGCCGTTGTCACCGACAAAAACGCCTGCCGTAAGATCATTGAAGTTCTCAAGGATCGCTATGCGACCCGTTCTTCGGGCATGACGAGAATGATTCCCGTGGGTGCAAGAAAAGGCGATGGAGCGAAGATGGTGGATCTGATGCTGATCGATGCGAATACGGGTGCAGTCGAGCCGCACCCCTCCGCGGGTGCGGAGGAAGGGCGCAAGAACCAAGGGCGCAAGGGCGCAACTTCTTCTAAAGCAAAATGAAAACCTCCACGCCAAAACCAGCGGCACCGCAGTGGCTCCTCATTGATGCCGATGGTCAGATGCTCGGCAGGATCGCGACGAAGGCTGCGCATCTTCTTCGTGGCAAGCACAAGCCTGCGTTCTCCCCGCACCAGATCCACGGCGACCATATCGTCATCGTGAATGCAGCGAAGATCGCCGTTGCGCAGAAAAAGGCTCGCAACAAGATCTACTACAGCCACTCTCCGTACCCCGGCAGTATGAAAAAAGTCAGCA
>Ga0155266_178_pt1 | contig 18558 bp, 19 predicted proteins | sample RifCSPhighO2_02_FD_106234 | JGI IMG/M metagenome (GOLD analysis project Ga0155266, IMG submission 106234) | Candidatus Peribacteria bacterium RIFCSPHIGHO2_02_FULL_53_20 | reverse complement strand
CTTCACCTTTTTCAATCAATCCCAACATTTCTCCGAACACGGTTCGTCCGGTTTCGCGTGCTGTTCTGGCCTCCTCGAAGGAGGCGACGATTTGCAACTGCTCTTTTGCTGCGTACTCTTCGAGTTCACGAAGTTGTGCCGCGATGGACAATATCTGTCTCTCTTCCTGCTCACTCGACTTACGAACATAGATGACGAAACGGCTGTTCATAAGAGAATGATAACAGAAAAGAAAAATTTTGCGGCTGGCGAATGGAAAGAGGATGCGGTGCAATACGAAGCCAAAATAGGGTGGCGCGTTCTGCGCGCCAACCCCAGAAGTCGTAATTGGTGGTGCTTGGGCGACAAAATTATAACCGATTTCCGCGAACATTGTTGCGGCGGCTGAAAATTTGGGGGGCAGCCGCCGCTCCGCGACCGTTTCCGTCAGAACAGCGCGCGAAACCGGAAAAGCAAGACGGCTTGAACTGGGCGGTTCGCCAACGGCAAAACTTTTAACTTCCTACTTCTTCTATACACAATATTATGGTATAATATCCTTGTATGTCCCTCGATGAAGATTTCCTCAAAAAATTCAAACAAAACACCTTGCGACCGGGAGAACGGGACGCGGTTGAATCCGCAGTGCAGCGCACGGAAACGCGGGAAAATAGAAAAATCGATCGATCGGATACGGCTGGCCTCATCCAAAACTACGTGCATCGATTTTCCGAGATTCTCAACCGTCCCGATTCCTCCAAGCGTGAACGGGGCATCGAGCAACTCAAGCGCATTTTGCACGATGAATTTGTTATTAAACCGGATGCCATTCCGGAATCGTACTACATATCCATAGAGCGCAGACACAGAGAAGAAGGCCATGGCGACATCGACATTCCCGATACGCTCAAAACGGAACTCGGCCAGACGGTCATAGATGATCAAACCCGTTCCCTCGACGCTTGGATGGATTACTTTTCTTCCGATGACGCCAAGTATCCCGACACGCTCAAGTACTGGGCATTCCGTTCCATTCTCAAGATGGGGAGATACGACAAAGAGAAGAAGCGCTTCGGCAATCGCGAGGGCCGCGGCACGGTCAGCCCTTTTCCCGAGCTGAACAGAGAAGCCCTCGCCTTCGCTCTCGATGCGATGGAGAAGAAGCACCGTGGGGAAACTCCGCGTTTTCCGTATGACGTCACGGACGAAGCTCAAAGCGCTTTCAGTGACATGCTCCAAAAGGAGCAGTTCCCCAAACTTTATGCGTGGGCGATCGACCATATCAATCCCGTTCCGGAGAATCTGAAGCAGACGACGGAAGGAGCGTGGTTCACGTTCCCAAAAGGTTCTGATCCGATGATGTACGTGCCGACCGCAACATTCAAAGGCAGGAAGATCAAAGGAAAGCCGCTCGTACCCTCCATCGAGAACTACGCGACCGGATGGTGTCTTAGGGGAGAGGCCACCGCGCGAAGGTATCTCGAGACGAGCGAACTCCAAGTTTTCTATTCTCTCGATGAGGCTGGCACTCCGAGCATCCCTCGCGTCGTCACGGTGAAGAACGATCGGGGACTTGCGGAAGTGCGCGGCATCGCCCAGCAGGAGAACCTCGATTCGCACATTACTCCCGTGGTTCAAGAAAAACTCAAAGAGTTCCCGGACGGAGCCGCTTTCGGGAAGAAGACAAACGACATGAAGCTCCTCACGAGCATCGAACGCAAAACAGATGAGGGAGAAATTCTTTCGAAAGAAGATCTAACATTCCTCTACGAGATCGAAGACACCATTGAGGGGTTCGGTTACCAGAGGGACCCCCGCATAGGAGAAATTCGTTCAAAGAGAAGGCCCGAGGCAGACATGCTCGTCGTCTTCGATTGTACGGAAGACCGGATCGCCCGTATCCCAAAAGAAATCAATGAGCACACCAAGGCGTACGTCGGACCGCTGCAAGAGGGGCTCTTTGATGCGTTGCCCGACCGTCTTGAACACATCTACACGTCGTTTCCCGAAGGACGCATCCGCCTCGAGTCCCTGGACGTGGGTGGGCTGACTGCGGAGCAACTGGAAGCGGCGCTCGATGAGAAGAATGCGGCGGGAAAGAAACAATTCAACGTGAGCGACTATGCGCGAAGCATGCTGCGAAACAAAAAGCAGTTCATCGAACCTGTGAACATGCGGCATCGAGAACGCAAGGGGTCCAAGGAGACAGTCGATCTCGTCCGCCTGCGTGTCCGCGATCTCGGATTCACAAGTGCTCCAACGACAACGGAACTTTTCACACGCGCACGGAAACTAGGCCTCGAACTCTGCCCTCCCGAAACGGGGCCGTACAAGCGTCTGGCAGACAAAGATCAACCGCTTGGAAACTGGTATTACGTCGGCATGGAACCTGTTGCCGACTCGGTTGGCTGCCCGTGCGTCTTCAGGCTCGCGCGCCGCGAGGGCGGGTTGTGGCTCTACCACTTCGATTGGGCGGTTCCGGGCCCTCAGTGGAATCTCGACCGTGGGTTCCTCTTCCGTCGTCGCAAGTCAGATGCTTAGCACCTCAGACACTTTTCTCTTGGAGGCTTTGGCTCTTTGATACTTTGAAACTTCCGCTACAGAATTTTTTTGGTATCCTCCCCATCGGTACGGTTGCATCAGACGGCTATGGCTTTCTGAGACCGTACTGTCTCATGCAGGTTGAGAGTGTAGATGGCTACGGCTTCCTACAGAGGATCTGTGTGTTGTTCCTTCAAAAAGGAAAGACTTGGTGTGATGTGCTGGGCGATTCGTGATCGCATGTGAAATACAGCCTGTTCTCATTTTAGACAGGCAGTGCTCCGGATGGCACGCCACACAGAACCGACTCGGATGGCAACCCGAACGTCTTCAAGCTCGAACGCAACGAGGACGGGTTGTGGCTCAACAACAATTGGGCGAATCCGGACAATCAGTGGAATCTCGACAATGAGTTCCTCTTCCGTCGTCGCAAGTGCTCCCTTTCCGCGACCGTCATAGGTCGCGGTTTTTCTTTGCGGGATTATCCAAACTTTTCCGCCATCCGCCGAACATCTTCCCTGTCTCTTCGAGCTTTACGGCCAGCATTTCGCACTGACCATGCGAGATGAGTTTCCCTTCCCATGCAACGGAGATGAGAAATTTCAGGATATCCAATGTGAAGATGCAGTCTGCGATCTTGCCCGCTTTTTTCTCCTTTGCGCTAAAGTATGCCGTGTACGTCTGTTCCAGTAGATCGAGAAATGTGTTCTCAATTCTGGCACCGATGGTGTACCGTGCACCCTTCGCTATATGCGGAACGACCCCCATCCAAATCAGATATCCCTCTTTGACTCGATGGACAATCGTAGCGCTTTGCGAGAGAGAGAGAGAGAGAGAGAGAGAGAGCGGAAGGCGGCAGCTTCATGCGTACGAGCATATCATTTCCATAGAGAATCTGCTCGCGGCTTGGCAGGAATTTTTGAACGGAAAGAGAAACAGAATTGATGTCATGACATTTTCCCTGCATCTGATGGACAATATTGTTTCGCTCCATTGGGAACTAAAGAAGAAAACGTACAGGCACGGACCGTACCATGCCTTCGGCATCAATGATCCAAAGCCACGGCATATTCATAAAGCATCTGTGCGTGATCGCCTAGTGCACCACGCTGTCTATCGCAAGCTCTACACTTTTTTTGATTCTGTCTTTATCCACGATTCCTACTCCTGTCGTAAAAACAAGGGAACGCATCGCGCGATGAATCGGTTCCGGCAATTCGGACGCAGGGTTTCCCGAAACAATACGAGAACCGCGTGGGTGCTCAAATGCGATATTCGGAAGTTTTTCGCCAACATCAATCATGACATATTGATGCGCATCCTGCGTCGCCGTGTCACAGACAATGACACGCTTTGGTTGTTGCAACAGGTCATCACCAGTTTCCATGCAGGTGGGAGGCGAGAGGTAGGTCTTCCTCTTGGAAACCTTACAAGCCAGCTCTTCGTCAATATCTACATGAACGTATTCGACCAGTTCGCGAAACGAACGCTCAAGGCTCGACACTATATCCGGTATGCAGATGACTTCGTATTTTTGCATCCGGATAGAGCGCATTTGGAGCGGCTTCTACTGGGAATCGCCGAATTTCTTGAGTCGGAGCTGAGGCTCTCGCTGCATCCAAACAAGGTCACAATAAAAACGTTTTCTTCGGGCGTCGATTTTCTCGGATGGGTGCATTTCTCCGATCATCGGGTTTTGCGTACAGCTACGAAGAAGAGGATGTTTCGAAAGCTGCAACAGAATCTGAGCGATGAAGCAGTGGCATCTTACATAGGGCTTCTCAGCCACGGGAATGCGTACAAGCTGAGGAAACAGTTGTTCAGCATTCATCCTTTCTAGCAAAAGAGCAGTTACAAATCGTCATGGAAACGGTCGCGGCGCGGCGGCTGCCCCCCAAATTTTCAGCCGCCGCAACAATGTTCGCGGAAATCGGTTATAATTTTGTCGCCCAAGCACCACCACACTTCGCTCCCTGCGGGGAGCTTCGCGTGGCAGGCCACAAGCCTGTCATTCATTCATTAAGGAAACCTCATAGAAAAAACCATCAGACCTTCGCCCGCTTCTCTCTGGTCCACCTGCCGTACGTCTCGCGCATGGATGATGCCAGGTCCAAACATCAAGATATCTGTATCCTTCCATTGCACTTCGTGCATACAGTCTTGCAATCGGATCTGGAGTTCTCTGAGGAATCCCAATATAACGCTCTCCTCTGCACAATGGGCAAGCGCATCTCGAACCCGATCGATTGCTCGCAATACAGCTTTTTCGGTGTCTCCTTTCTCAATCGGAGCATTGAGAATTTCTGCAACTTCTCCAAAAATATCTGTGTGAGTATTCGCTATCCGACGAAGATCACTTGATGCGGGTTCGGATGCAAGTTGCAGTATTGCACGACCGACTTGTCGGGCGTCTGTAAAAATGAGAGTGGACGTTTTCGTCGCTGGCGTGGAAACAAGACGCACAGGCCAATCATGCGTATGGGGTGCAGCTCCGCCGAGATCAGATTCCACGCGATTGCTTCCAAAATGGGTTAGATCCATTTTTGCATGGTTGAGGACACCTCGTGGGATTTCGATAACAGGATGTACTGCAAGCAGTTCTCGCGCGCTTTCCGTGAGTTCGAAGAGTGCTTCAAAACATTGCACGCTGCCCTGCTGTGGTGCGTCCCATATGTAGCTCGATACATGTTCGGTGTTCTGTGTCCCCATGATTTAATTTTATGTACCATTCTTATTTTTTTGTAATTATTGCTCACCAAAATCCTCCCCAATCTCAAACACCTCAATCTTCGCCCCGCTTTCCGTCAGTTCCGTAAGCCCCGGAGTTTCTCTCAGCAATGGCAGGAGATTTTTGCCCCAGCCATTCGAAAGCACGAGATAATCGCTCGGGAAATGCTCGAGGAGCTGTGCGATCCATGCACGCGTGTCAACGACGGCGCGGGGGAGGGTTGCTGCGGGGGAGAAGGTCACCTCAAGGAGCTGATATGCGCTACGATTGGTGACCGCCATGAAGGTATTGTCGATGCCGGTCGCATAGCGCACGTGGGGATTCCCGTGCATGAACAGCGGGAAGAGAAACCACTCGGGATTGAGGACGCGCGAGCCCGCGGGAATTGCGGCAAGCGGTGCCGCGTGCGCAAGTACACGGTCGGCAGCAGTGGTGTATAGCCCGGCAGCCGCGCGACCGATGGTGCAGAGTGCTGCCGCAAAGAGCGTTGCCAGCAGCAGCGTCCCTCCGCGGATGCGTGGCAGCAATGGCGCGAGCGAAACTGTAAATAATTCTTTCGCAAAGGGCTCAATGTGCTTGAGCACTCGCGCACAGAGAAAAATGAGAAGCGGCAAGAGAAGGTCGATCATCCGGTTCCACGCGAAAAGGTACGCAAAAAATGCGCATGCCGTGAGCGCTGCGAGGAGCGTGGTGCCGTCTTCGTGGAGTGCGCGCAGACGGATCTTGTGACCTTCCGTATGCGCGCCCGTACAGATGAGTACGAGTGACCCGAGAATCGCCGTGGGCGCGGTGGCGGAAAGAAAACCGGGATACATTTCCGTCCCGAGATTGAGAGAGCGTGCTTCAAAGGGGATCCGGAGAAACACCGCTACGATATAGAGGACATAGGAAACGGGATGCGGGTGCAGCGCGACTCCGGCGAGAACGCCAAGAGCGATGCAAGTTGTTGCGGTGATCGCTGCGCGGCGATCGCGGAGGGAAAGGAGCCATGCAACCCCGGATAGCGCAAGCAGAAGCGGGAACACGAAAAGCTGCGAGAAAAGAGTGGCGATGAGGAGAACACATGTCAGCTGCACCCATCGTCTGCGGAGCACCGCATCGAGTGCGAGAAGGGAGAATACCGTGCTCCACACGAAAGGACGCGCAAGCACGAGCCGACCGTAAAAACCCTGCATGACAAATACGAGAAGGAGGAGAGCCGTTACCCATGGTGCGGGCAGCTTCATCGGCGCGATGATGTACCAGAGCGCAAGGAGCAATGCGGCGATGCCGAGAGTGGCATAGAGCTTGAGTCCAAGCGCATCAGGGAATGCCGTGAATGGAATATAGGAGACATCGGCGAGGAACCACGGATCGAGCGGATGCTCCGCGAGGTATCCGCCGAAGAGGAAGCGATCCCATGTCTGGTCGATCCCCTCCTCGCGCATCACCCGTGCCATCGTGATATGCCGTAGCCCGTCATCCCATGAAGTCGGGGAAGAGGAAAGCAGCAAACTTCCGAATGTCGCACCGGAAAGAAAAAGGATTGTAAGAAATGGAAGAAGAATGCGGCGGGACATGGCAATACCGTACCGCACGCCAAGGCTGCTCGGTAGGGGCATAGCGCGCTATGCCCCTACCTCAGAACCATCAGACCTTTGTAATGTTTCACAACACCTTCCTCCCATGCGCCCTCCCATCCTCCGTCGGTTCCAGAATCGCGATCGGCAAATCATTGCACCATGCGATGGTATCGGGCGCGACCTCTTTCGCGATATTTTTTCCGAAGCTCAGATCTTTTGCTTCCTCTGCTGTCAGCATGACGCCCGGGAAACTCTTCAGCACTTCTTTTAAAGGGAGCACATCCGTCCAGCGCACACTCTCGGCTGTGACAGCATGTTCAAGCTTCCACTCCCCCACTTCCGTGCGCTTGAGCGCGGAAAGATATCCGCCGATCCGGAGCGCCGCGCCGAAATCATGCGCGAGTGAACGGATGTAGGTGCCCGAACCGCAGCGCACGAAAAGACGGACAATAGGATGCTCATAAGAAACAAGCGTGCACTCGGTAATCGTTACGTCACGCGGCGGCAGATCGACGGCTCTACCTTGGCGCATTTTCCGGTACGCGCGTTCTCCTCCAATGTGAACCGCCGAAGCAGCGGGCGGCACCTGCGCGATCTTTCCTGTGAATTTCTCGTTCAGCAGACGCTGCACAGCAGCGGGTTCCGGCATCTCCCACCCGGGCTTTTGAGGAATTTCGGTGATCACCCCCTCGCGATCGTACGTGGTACTTACCGCCCCGAGTCGCACATCCGCTTCGTACGCTTTCGGTAATCCCTTGAAGAGCTCCACCACTTTCAATGCCTTGCTGCCCACTGCAAGTACAAGCAATCCCTCCGCAGCAGGATCCAGTGTACCAAGATGTCCGATACTTTGCTCCGGAAGCACGCGACGGACGATCGCGACGATGTCGTGGCTGGTAGGACCGGTGGGCTTGTTGATGAGGAGAAAGCCGTGGCGCATGGAGAAAGAGTACACGGGAAAGTAAAAGTATTAGGTATTAAGTATTAGGTATGAAGTATGACGAATGCGATATCCGCTTGCGATACATAATACTTCATACCTAATACATAATACTTTTCATGTTACTCTTTGCTCCATGCCACTCTCCCTTTCTTGGGACATCTTCATTGCCGTCTTCGTCGCACTCGTCGTCGCTTACAGTTTCATCATCGGGAAGCACGAATCGGTGAAGGTCATCGTCGCTGCGTACATTGCGATCGTCGCAGTGCAGGGAATCGAAAGCCTTGTCCTTCGCTATTTCCCGTTGCTCCAGTCGACACTCGGGACGCTGCAAATCACCTTCACGCCTCTCAGCCTCGCCCTCGGAAAACTCACGCTTTTCATTGTCGCGGTGATTCTCCTTACGCTCCGAGGCGGACTCGCCGTGACTTATGAAGGAGAACCGGGTGTCGTCATGAATACCCTGATCACGCTTGGGCTCGGCATTGCCAAGGCGGGGCTGCTCCTCTCAACACTCATTACGTATGTCGCCGGCGTGCCGCTTTTTCAAAGCGCACAGGCTCCAACCGCAGCGTGGATCAGCCCGCTGCTTTCGCAAAGCGTGATCCTCCGGATCATGCTCGAGGAGCGCGATCTCTGGTTTGCACTCCCCGCATTGGTACTGCTCCTCGTGGATATACTGAACAAAGAGTAGCATTTTCGGATAAAACATACTTCTTCAAGGACTTCGTCAAGGGATTGCTGCTCCCATGACATTCCTCGTCCTTGCGCAAGGAAAATGGAAAGAGTAGAAATGAGCCTGATTTCGTTATTCTTTTTCCCCAATCCTATGATTGCACTTCGTTCCACGCTCGCGCGCTCCGTCACATTCGCCACGAGCATGCTCGTCGCCGGTCAGGCGTGGGCTGCCAATTCTATCGGTAATATCCCGGACATCGGAACCGGTAACGCTGATATCCGCGCAACGATTATCAAGATTATCAAAGAAGTTTTGAACTTCATGGCTCTTGTCGCCGTGGTACTCATCGTCATCGCCGGTATTCGTCTCGTCATCTCCCAGGGAGAAGAGGCGGAAAAGGACAAGGCGAAGAAGACGATCATCTACGTGGTCATCGGTCTTATTGTTATCGTATTGGCACGCGCAATCGTCGAATTCGTGGCAAAGGTGCTCGGACTCTAAGCAGAATACTTGTGCTTCAAAAGCCCTCCGCAAATGCGGGGGGTTTTTTATTTTGTAGCGGAGAGCCGTGGTTCGATCCAACTCACCACAGGCGGCTTTCCGCTACGAAGCTTGCCCCACGATCTCCGGAAATGCCTCATAGCTCACCGGCTGCTTTTCCACGGCAGCCATCGTTTCTGTTTTCAAACCTTCCCGCACGATCACGGCATCGCGCCGCACTTCCACGACATCGCTCACCGGAAGTGCGACTCCCCACCGGAAGCATTTCTTCGGAAAGAGCCATTCGAGCTTCATTTTCTCGGTATCAAACTGAACATCTTTGCAGATGCCAAGTATCCGCCCGCTCTCCGTGCGGATCGGCTGCCCAAGAATTGTTCTCCCTTCGGCAAGCAAGGGCACGAGACGGATGCGGTCTTCGACCGGCGCAAGCGCATCGCGGTTGCTGATTTGCACCATTGCCCCCCAGTGCACGACGTCTTCCGCAGCACAGAAAGGCTCCTCGGTCGCAAACATGCCAGCGGGTACCGCGACAAAGAGACCCTCCACCTTCCCGGTGTCCGGATGGAGGAGGATGCCGGCGAGTGTGCCGATACCCTCACCCGAGCGGTCGACGACTCCCGCGCCGCGGCAAGTGGAGAGACGAACGTGCATGGTATCATTCTAACAGCTCTGCTAAAATGATACCCATGCACCTCTTCGCCGGATCCAGCCACCCGAAACTTGCCGAGGCACTCGCCAAAGAGCTTAAGATTGATCTGGGCACGATCACACTCAAGGCCTTCAGCAACGGCGAGCGGTACGTCCGCTTTCTGGAGTCCGTCCGTGGTAAAGACGTCTACCTCCTGCAAACCGGAACACTGCGACCCAATGAAGATCTCCTCGAACTCTTTCTCATCTGCCAAGCGGCGAAACTCAGCTTCGCGTCAGCCGTGCATGTCATCATGCCGCACTTTCCCTACGCTCGCCAAGACCGTGTGGCGGCTCCGAGAGAACCCATCTCCGCCAAGCTCGTAGCACACCTCCTCGAGGAATCCGGAGCCGATCATCTCATCACGATGCACCTGCACAGCGACCAGATCCAGGGGTTCTTCAGTATCCCGGTCGACGTTCTCGATGCTCGACCGATCTTCGCGGAATACCTCCGCAAAAAGAAGCTGCAGAATTTTGTCATCGTCGCACCGGATATCGGATCAGCAAAGGACGCGAAGAAGTTCGCCGACGTGGTAGGTGCCGGGCTCGCCATTCTGCACAAGAGCCGCCCCGAGCACCACAAGGCCGAAATTCTTGAGGTCGTCGGCGACGTCAAAGGGAAAACGTGCGTGATCATCGATGACATGATCGATACGGCAAGTACATTGGCAGCAGCCCGCACCGAGCTCATCAAACGAGGCGCGCATAAAGATGTCTACGCGATGGCGACCCACGCTATCTTCTCGGGACCAGCAATCGAGCGTCTGAAAAAGGCGAAGTTCAAGGAGATTGTGGTGAGTGACAGTCTCCCCGTGAAGAAGAGCGCGGTTCCCGGTCTCACCGTCCTTCCCATCGCCCCGATGCTCGCCGAAGTGATCGGTCACGTGGAACGCGGCGAAAGCGTGACGGCGATTTATCACCAGTAAATGGAACAACCGACGAGAACGAGGCGCTGGCAGAATGCCGTATGGTGGGGATTGCCTGCATTGTGTTTTTTCATGCTCGCGATCCTGCGCTGGGAACGCTTCGGTGACGTACAGGTGGATTTCGGACAGGATATCGCGGCTGCCTGGTCCATCACCGAAGGGAAGCACCTCTACACCGATATTGCGTACTTCAAAGGACCGTTCTCGCCACACTGGAACGCACTTCTGATGATGATTTTTGGCGTCTCCATCCGCACGATCACGGTCGCCAATATGGGCGTAGTGCTCGGGGTTGCCTACGGCATTGCGCACCTTGTCCGACGTGCTTGCGGAATCGCAGTCAGCAGCACCCTTGCATGCATCTTTCTTTTTAGCTTTGCATTCACGATCGATCGCAAGTCGAACATATTCAATTTCATCACACCATTTGTCCACGAACTGCCGCACGGCATCGCACTTTCGCTTTTGACGATACTCTCGCTTGAGCGCTGGACCAAGACAAACAGCATCTGGATGATGCTGATCGGAGGAATATTCTTCGGTCTTGCTTGGCTCACGCGCGTGGAAGTGGCTGTTGCCCTCACAGCCGCATGCGCAGCATGGTTTTGGTGCATGGGGATCAGTGGAATCCCTCCGCGTTCTCTGATACGGAGCAGCACGATATTCTTCGCAGGTTCGATCTCCATCATCGCGCTTGCCATTGCCGCTCTTGCGCAATCGATGCCGTGGAATATGGCTGGGCGCTCGGCATTCGCATCCGTCATCGCACTCCGCACGTCGGTTGCATCCTCGCCGTTTTTCCTGATGCTCGGAGGCTGGGACCACCCCATCACCTATGCGGCTCTCCAGTTAGCGGCGTTGCTGATGATCATCATCTGGATGCTCCTTTTCTACGCGGCGGCGGATCTCTGGCAAATGAAAGTGAAAACTATGGCTGTCTGCTTTGCTGCGGCGGGCATGATGATGATTCTGATGCTTGCGAAAAGAGTGCTTCCTTTTATCCACGGCGGATTCCTCACAATTTCCACCATAGGCATTACGGCTGCAGCGGTTTTCGGCATACTCCGCAGATACAAAGCCCAGACTGCCGGAAACAGACTGACAATGGTCATAGGGATATTCGCCCTCGGAATGCTCGGGAAAATCGTTCTTGCTCCGAGTATTCGTTTTTACGGGTTTGCACATGCTATGCCCGCATATCTGCTGCTGATGGGGACGCTGCTGACTGCATTGCCATCCATCGTCGAGCGAAGATTGGGCAAGGAAGCGACACGAAATTTTCTCCTGCTTCTGAGCATTGCCATCCTTCTCGACATCGGGGGGAAAGCACGGATCGACCAGTATCTCGCACGCGAAAAAACAATCGCCATTGGAACATTGGATGATCGTTTCTTCGTTTCCGACTCCTTCAGCAATCCGTCATACCGCGATTTTCTTCTCGCCGCACCCGCACTCATTCCCGCAGGATCAACGCTCACCGCCATTCCTGAAGGCGCCATGATCAACTATCTCCTGCGTCTGCCATTAGGCGTTCCCATCATGAATTACATGCGGACGGAATATATGATCTTCGGCAAAGACCGCATCGAGGGAGATCTCTTCGCACATCGCCCGGATTTCATTTTAGTGACACACAAAGAAACAAGTGATTTCGGTTATCCCCTGTATGGAAAAATGCCGGAATACGGTGCGGACGTAATGGCGTGGCTCAAGCGGGAATACGAGCAGATCGCGCTCTTTGGAGAGCAACCGCTCACAAGAGCAGACAGCGAAGGGGTGGCGTTGTGGAGGAGGAGGGATTTTGAAGAGACTCCCTTGCAATAGGAAAGAGCCATCCTTCGCTGCGCGAAGTTGGTGGAGCATGGAAGCTGCTTTCTGAACTGAGGAAGGTGTATCAATTCCTAAAAGAGGGTGAAGTATTGAAGAGCCTGCAGGGGCTGAGGTTGGCGTAATGCTCTGCAGGATAGGTGCCATCAGAACTGACTTTATGGAAGCATCCATTACTTTGAGAACCGCATGGTCGAGAGAATCTTCTTTCCTACGGTAAGCGGTTCGAATGACTGGCTGGCATTGGCTGGGCGTTCAATGATTTCGAGCCAAGACTTTGGGAAGAGTATAACCAATACATTGCCGGCACTGTCTCCCTCGAAACGACCCCAGTCCTTCCCGCTCAGAGTGATAAATGAGGTACCGTCGATAACATTGGCTGACTCCTTCAAATCGAGAAGCAGCTTGCGGTAGCGAGCAAGCTCACTCTCCATCGTGTTGTATTGGTTGTACCGCGTGATGCCGAAGAAGGCATTATCATCTCCAATCTCACGGTCTACAAAGGGAGTCCTAGCAATGCGAATGGAGTTCGGTCTATCTCGTACGTCGAAGCCGGAAGGTAGCACAAATGACAAGGTGAAGTTCTCGGAGCTGAACGGAATCTCTTGAAGGAGGGAGATAGGAGAAGACGCAGCGGATGACAAAGTGGCATCATTTCCCACTGGTTTTGGACCAATCCCCTTAGAAAGACGAATAGCTACTGTGTTTTTGCATGCTTGCTGCAATGACGTGGATTGGATTCTTTCACATAGCGCAACGTTGTTGAGTGTTGTCGCAATTCCATGAAAACAAGAGCTTCCATCAAATAAGCTACTGTTTGGGACAATAGATTTTTCGCAGAGTGAAGGGTTCATTGCATAGATCGCTGCGTTACTAAAACAGTTGGCTTTCAAAGTTATTTCGTAATCATCTTGAGGTTGTATCTTTTCACAGAACACCGAGTACTGCGTTCGCTTATCCAACGGGGTGATCTTCAATGATCCATTGATAGTAGCCAATGGAAGTAGAATGTTCAGGCACTTGGCTACAGCCGTAGGATCATGAATCATTGCGCAAAGTTCTGCCTTCCCTGAATGCTCTGCAACTTTGAAAAAACAACGATCACGAGTCGGAGACAATTCTGCAGGTATTCCTTCGTAGGGAGCGATAGAAACACGTTCGCAAAGACCGATATCATTTTCTCTCGCCGCGATTGTCATGAAACATTCTTCATTGAAGGGACTCTGCATTCCATCACACTGGTCTCTACTTGTTGCACTCCATGCAATTTGTTGATTCTTCATGAATTCTGCAGGGGTCATCTTGCTGCCTGAGGATGCCTCTTTTGAGACGCTGCAACCCGATACGAAGATACTTAAAACAAAAAAAGTGATTGGCAATCGAAACATGGCTGCACTATAGAATACTATCCGGTGAAAGTCGCCACTCTTTACCCGGCGGTTTGGCTATTTTCAGAAGTTCAATAATAAAAAATGGTCTTCCGTAAGCCATAAAGTACGTGGTGGGCGATGGCTGATTTGAACAGCCGACCTCGACATTATCAGTGTCGCGCTCTAACCAACTGAGCTAATCGCCCGAACTACGCGATAAATTACCAGCTATCTCCCATCAGCGACAAGTTTTATGCTGCTTTCATGCGCTTGCGTCGTACCCTCGTGTCATTCGGCATAGGTCTGTACCTGTTCGTGACGGCGAATGCGTTGGTCTACACCGTCTTCCGGAAGTCGCTTCTGCCAACCCCCGTCCTCCGCTATTTCTACGGCATGATGGCTCCGTACCAGGGCTACAGTACCTATAATTTTGAACTCGTCGCGGGAGGAAAAACGGAAGAAGGTGCATGGGAAATGATCGATCTCCTCCCCTATTTTCCGGGAAGTACCGGGGAACGCACCTTCCGGGAATTTCTTTTGAGCAGACGGGCACAAGGGGAAGAGGAAACGCGAAAAGGCTATGAGCAATTGGCCGGACAGCTTCGACGTACAGAAGCAGAACACGGTCGTTCCTACACAGAAATTCGATTATCGTTTGATACCTGGCCCATGGCGCGAGACGGTTATGAAGCGCTGCGCCTGCCTGCATTTACTAGACGCGTGAACCCCATCACACTCGAATGATCCGCAAAGCCGTCCTCACATGGCGCAGATTCTTCCTGGAGCCCATCGCCCCCCATAGCCTCGCGGTGATGCGCATCGCGCTCGGAGGTACGCTTATTGCGCTATGGTTTCGCTATTTGCCTCATGTCGACTCCTATTTCAGCGATCGCGGCCTCGCGCTTGCCTACTGGGAACCGCAATCCGGATCGCTTTCGATGCTGCTCACGCATCCCCCGCTGGGCATCGCATTGTTTCTCTACGGCGTGCTCCTCATCGCAAGCATCGGCATTCTTCTCGGGTGGGGATTGCGTTGCTGGAGCGCAGTGGCGGCGGGTCTGCTTGTGTACTTCACGCTCCTTTCGTTCCATAATTTTCTCGCTTCATGGGGACGGCTCCTCTTTTTCACGCTCGTCATCCTCGGCATGAGCGGAGCAGACCGGACGTATTCGCTTCGGATGCGGAGTGAGAAGGGATCGTGGCGCGCATGGGAAGCGGTTCCCGCATGGCCGCAGAGGATCATTGCGATACAGATTGCCGCGACCTACCTCGGGGTCGGACTCCAGAAGGCGTATCTTCCGGACTGGCAGGGCGGAGAAATCCTCGCGTACGCGTTGGTGAACGGATGGTCCACTCCCCTCGCCCACGTCATCGCGCAGTGGAATCTGCCGATTGCTGTCTACGATGCCTCTGTGATCGCCGTAAAAATCCTGCACGGTCTTCTGCCAATCATGCTGTGGATGCCACGATACCAACGCTATGCGTTTCTCGCAGGTGCCACATTCCACATTGGTGTGACGCTGATGATGGGGATGTGGTGGTTTTTACTCCTCATACCGCTGTATGCGGCATTTGTAGATCCCAAAAATATTGCTGAATTGCTGAAGTGCTGGACTGTCCACAAGCGACCATCAACAATTTAGCAATACAACAATACATCCATGAAGCAACGCTCAAACCTTGCACACCACCCGAAAAGCGTACAATCAGGGGAAATATCCTCTTTCCCCCTTCTTCCATGACCCCTTTCGTGAAACTGACCACGAAAATCCTCGGTGTTGTCCTGCTTGTCGTGGGCGTCGCCGGATTTTTTGTCGACGGTCAGCTCCTGATGTTTCAAGTCGATACCGTCCATAACGTCGTCCACATAGCGACAGGCGTCATCGGTCTCATCGCATCGGGAACCTACAGCTACTCGCGGCTCTTCCTGATCGTCTTCGGTCTCGTGTACGCCGTCGTCACCGTTCTCGGATTTACCATGGGCGGCGACATTCTCGGACTCTTTTCTGTGAATATGGAGGACAACACCCTGCATGCGGCGATTGCGGTGGTGTGTCTGGGAGTGGGGTTTGGGAGCAATAAATCGGTGTAAAGAATGCGAAGTGGCAGGTTGCAGGTTGCAAAAAATGCAATCCTGCAACCCTTCGTCAGAGCTCAGGACAGGCTTGCAACCTGCAACACAAGATTCAACGCCGTATCCACTCCGTAAACGCCTGCATCGGAAGCGCGTACGGATATTCCTCCCCTCCTTCGTGGATTACCAACACTTCACTGCGCTCCAAATCGAGCGTGAAAGTTAGTGTGCGGTCTCTAGTACTTCCGGCAAAGACGATATTTTCAATGAGCGCTCGTGTGACGCTTTCCGGAATTATGCGGGTTTCAAGGGAAAATGCGGCTCCTGCGCTGCGAAGCATCTCGCGGGCTTGCCATTCCACGAGTACCGGATCGAAATGCTCTTTGACAACCGGGAAGGCTGAAGCAACCTTTGGAGCGACAGGAGCAGGAGCAAGTTCCGCAGCCATACGCACGTCCACGCGGTCGAAGCGGCTCAGCGCATTGAGCATTTCCCGGGCTTCGGGAGAGATCGATTTCCCGAGGGCATCACCGAGTGTCCGCAGTGCTTTCGCAATAGAGCGCGCACGCTCGGGATAACCGACTGCCTCACGATCGATTGCCAGATTGCCCAGGCGGGTAATGAGCTCTCCTGCAACCGTTCCCGGATCTTTTGCAGCAAGTACGGATGCAAGAAGCCCCTCCTCCCAGCGCCCCCATGGCTGAGCATGCCCCGCTTCGTCGCGGAAATCCGCGAAGGGGAACGTGAGGAGACGGACTGCCGCCGCTTCGCTGCTGTGCGGCGGCTGCGGTAGCGTCCAGACGACTGTGGATACCTGCGGATGCAGGGAAAGCAGTAACCAGAGATCGGAATCTTTTGTAAGGATCGGCAGGAGTTGCTGCTGCAGGGCGGTAGAACGCTCTGCGGCAAACAGCAATGCGGATACAGCAGCCTTCGCGCGGTCCGTTGAGAATGCCCCCGCGAGATCCGATCGAAGGAGAAGTTCCTGCACTCCAGCTGCATCTTCGGCCTCAACGCGGAATCGAAGCGCTCCGAATATTGCATCCGTCCATTGCTCCCGCCTGCGGGCATGTGCCTCCGGTAATTCCGGCAGATGTGCTTCGATAAAAGCAGAAACCTCCGTCCGAGGCTCCGGCAGGCTCGCTGCAGTAATCGTACGCAGAGCCTCCTGTTGCTCTACCGCAAAGCGCTTGGGGAGCGGTGTCACTCTGCGCGCGTCCATCCATGCAGCAATGCCGTCTCCCCAGAGAGTCAGATCTTTGCTCCGCAATCGCCATTGGGTTCCCGCAGGAACAGCTGCGCGCAAAGCGCCCGCTTCGATGAGAACGGGTGCCGTCAGTGCGGCGATGGTCACGGCATCACCATTGTTCGTGACGTGATATCCACCTCCGACCGAGAGAAGCGTATATACGCCGACCCGAAGCGCTACAGGTCTATCAGCCGCAATGAGTGCTGACCCTTCTTGCAGAACCGGCAAATCACCTTGAAGATCCATCTGCGCTCCGGGAAGCAGTATTCCGCGCATTCCGGAAACATGCTCGAAGATTTCTCCTTGAGAAGATCCTGCAGGTACAGTGATTGCCGTAAGCCCTAGTGAACCGCCATGAAGAGCTGCAACGCCCGTGCCGAGAACGCTCAGTGCGAGGAGCGGAAGAATCACGTAATGGCGATGAGATGGATGACGCATGCGTATTTGTGTTTTCCTTATAGTATAGCGGAAAGGACGCTATTGCAGTAGACGAGCGTAGTTGCATTATTACCAGAATATTTTCGAATATCTGTTACCCGAATACCGGTAACCGGGTATCCCGGTATTCGGATATCCGAGCATTACAACACTCCTACACTTTTCCGCATCATCCCGCCATAAATCGCCAGCGCCAACGCATCCGCCGCATCCGCAGGCTTAGGAACGCTGTCCAGCTTCAACCACCGCAAAAGCATCGCCCCCATCTGAGTTTTGTCGGCCGCACCGTCTCCCGTAATCGCCAATTTCAGCTGCCGGGGAGTCACTTCGATCACAGGAATGCCGCATTTACCGAGGATCATGAGAAAAACACCGCGGGCATGCGCGACGCCGATAGCGGTTTTTTCATTCTTCGCAAAGAAAATCTGCTCCACGACCGCAAGTTCGGGGTGTGCTTCATTGACGATCTTTGCAAAATCTTCGCCGATCTCCCGAAGGCGCTCCGTGAGCGACAACCCGGGATCCGAAGTGATTGCCATCCAATCGAGCGCACGGAAATCATCCCCTGTAGCCTCAATAAGACCGATGCCGGTTGTGCTCAAGCCCGGATCAACTCCCAGAATCCGCATAGGCGCATCATAGAGCAACTGCGCTTCGTTCGCCCACGAGGGTAACGCCTCCTTCCCCCACTTCCCAAACAATTGCCTCTTCTAGTCCCTCCGGTACATGCGTCGCTGTAATGAACACTTGATGATCCCCAAACACGGTAAGCAGTGCCTGTTGATGGTGCGGATCAAGCTCGGAGAATACATCATCAAGCAGGATTACTGGCTTCTCGCCACGCTGCAGCTCCAGATAACTCCCGAGAAGGAAAAGAAGCGCGAGTACTGCCGTGCGCTGCTGCCCACGGGAAGCAAAAGATGGGAGATTTCTTCCTTCGACGATCAATCCCCAGTCATCGCGGTGCGGTCCGATGCTTGTGGCTTGGAGCAGAACGTCCCGCTCAACCACGCGATCCAACTCCTGCAATATCTCGCGTTCAATGTCCTCTGCG
>Ga0155266_164_pt1 | contig 19233 bp, 19 predicted proteins | sample RifCSPhighO2_02_FD_106234 | JGI IMG/M metagenome (GOLD analysis project Ga0155266, IMG submission 106234) | Candidatus Peribacteria bacterium RIFCSPHIGHO2_02_FULL_53_20 | reverse complement strand
GAGCCAGAACAGTACAAAAAGAAGGAGTACCGCACTCACGATCGTGAGAATCCAGATGCGAATTTTGGGGACACTGAGGAGACCCATGGACTGGAGGCGTGACCGGATCTGTTGCTGCCAGACATGCGGAGAGAAGGCGCGGAGCGCTTCTTGGAGCATGGAGTGATCAGCCAGAATCGCCCGGAAATCGGTTGCGCGGTCGACAACCCGAAGACCCTTCAAACGCAGTCCACCGACGAGTGATTTTTCGCGCAACGCGAACCGCGCACGCGCTCCCAGAGCGCTGCAGCCGGAAAAAAATGCATCGCGTTCCTGTGGGTGATCATCCAAAAAGGCGCCGTACCCCGTGAGCACAAGCAACAACTCACCGGAAGTGTCTTCCGCGCGCTTCAGAAATTGCGACCACAACTCCCCTTCCTGCGGCAAAAGGACAGAGACAGAAGGCATGGCGAAGCAGTGAAGAAATTATTTCCTGAGCGCCGCAAGTGCGGGAAGCTCTTTCCCCCCAATGAACTCGAGCATCGCTCCCCCACCCGTACTCACGTAGGTGTAGGCATCGAGGGGATAATGATAGCGGATGTGAAAATCGATCGTGTCCCCTCCTCCAATGATAGCGGTCGCACCACCTGTACAAGTCTTCGCTATCGCTTCAGCTATACGTTTCGTCGCGTGGGAGAAACGGTTTAATTCGGAAAGTCCCAAAGGTCCGTTCCAGATGATCGTTTTTGCTTTGGCGATCACTGCGATAAAGCGTTCCAAACTCACTTTGCCGACATCATAAATCGCCATGTCTCCTTCGATATCCTCCACAGGAAGGTCAAGTTTTACCGCAGTCTCCGAAGCTTCAGTGGCGACGACGACATCCCGGGGAACGTGGATTTTGGCCTTGCCCGAAATTTTGCTTTCAAGCATCAGCTCCTGACATTTCTCTATCCATTCCTCTTCATACTTACTCATGCCGACATCAAAGCCCCGTGCCGCGATAAACGTATTGGCGATACAGCCACCAATGAGAACGTCATCTCCCTTCGTCAAAAAATTCTCGATGACCGGGATCTTGGTTTCCATTTTCGCCCCGCTAATGATGAGAACCACAGGCTTCTGCGGATGTTCCGTAGCCTTGGAAAGATGAGTGACTTCCTCCTCCAGCTGGAGTCCCATGTAGGAGGGAAGCAATTTCGGGATACCGACCATACTTGCATGCGCGCGGTGGCAATTCGTAAATGCATCGTTGACATAGAGATCGGCGAGTGCTGCCAATTCTCTGGCAAACGACGGATCGTTTTTCTTCTCTCGTGCATCAAACCGAAGATTTTCGAGAAGAAGCACTTCGCCATGTTTCAAATGTGCAGCCGCTTTCTTCGTGCTACCACCGACGCAGGAATCTGCAAACAGGACTCTGGTCTTCAGAAGTTTCTCGAGCACAGGCACCAGAGGTTTCTGGCTAAACAGGGGATCTGGTTTGTCCTTGGGTCTTCCCTGATGCGCCATGAGGATTAAGGATGCGCCGCCTTTCAAAATCGCATGCATCGTGGGCAGAAGTGCATCGATGCGGGATGTATCCACCACTTTTCCGTTTTCAATCGGCACATCAAATCCCGCGCGCACGAGGACGCGCTTCCCCTTGAGGGATGCGTCTTTCAAAAGCGGGTACGGAAGGGCGCTCTTCACTATGCCGTCATTCTATAGATCGGAATACGCGGAGACGAGTCGAGGAGAGTTGACTCCCCTCGCAGATGATTCAAGACTCGCCATTTGGGAACCATAATGCTCGTCTGGAAAGATCGTCTTCTGCTGTCCAATATCCGATGAGCATTCCCCCGTCATTCACCACGGTATCCACGCTTTTCCTCTCTTCTGCTGAAGGATCCAGCCGATCCATGAGAGCGGCAATACTGCTATGAAGCGATTCCGTGACGATGTAGCCACGACGGTCGAAGTGCAGCATTTCGCTCAGGCGCTCGGGAAGCATGCTTTCCGTACACGGATAGCGATCCATAGAACCATCGATCCCCTGCTCACGCAGAAAGCGGTTCCACTCCCGAAGAATCAGGGAGCTTTTTGAGGATTTGCCGAGAACACCGAGTAAAAGACGCGAAGAGGAAATGCGGGATTTCGTCATGGTGCGTTGAGCAGTATGCTCCTTCTGTCTATGTCGATGCTCGATCCTGTCCTCTTTTTTCCACTTGTCGCATTTGGCATTTGCGTGGTACTCCATATCGCCGCTCTTCGCGTATTTCCCAATCTCAACCTGCTCGATTTTCCAGAACGCTACGGATTGAAGCGCAAGCGACTCCCCTACCCCACGGGAATTCTCAGTATCTGTACGTTTCTGCTCCTTTTTCTCTATCTCGAATCCTGGAACCAGGAATCTCTCGGCATCGCTACAGCAGTTATTCTTCTTGCACTGGTGAATTTCATCGATGACCGCCGTCCACTCCCGTTCTCCATCCGGCTCTTCGTGCAGCTCTTCTGCGCGCTCCTGATTTTCCTGATGGGTACGCGAATTTTCACGATTACCAATCCGCTGGAAAGTCTGAGCGGCATCCCCCTGATTCCGCTCGATACCTGGGTGATCCCTTCTGTCACATTCAAAAACCCTTCCGTCATCGGAGCACTCTTCACGATGCTCTGGCTCGGCCTCACCATGAATGCGCTCAACTGGTTCGATGGCATTCGCGGGCAAGTGAGTGTGGTCTCGCTGATCGGATTTTTGACCATCGGTGCGCTTTCGCTGAGCGATCGTGTCGGTGACGAACACCTTGCACTGCTCGCTTTTATTCTCGCCGGAATCGCTGCCGCGGGTCTGCTCTTTGATTTTCCACCGGCAAAAGTGCTGATGGGTGACACGGGTGCAATGTTCTTCGGTCTCATGCTCGGCATCCTCACGATTTATTCCGGCGGAAAAGTGGCAACAGGATTTCTCGTTCTTGGCGTTCCGCTCCTCGATAGCATCATCGTGGGGTTACGGCGCATCAGGAAAGGTACTTCGCCTTTCCGCGGGAATGCGACGGATGAGCATTTGCATCATCGATTACTCCGGGCTGGTTGGAGCGAGAGACAGGTGATAGCTCTGACCGCAGTACTCGGAACCAGCTTTGGAGTCGCAGCACTATTTATGGACACGCTGGAAAAATTCCTCGCGGGAGTGGCGCTTGCAGGGATCATGGTGCTCCTGTCGGTGTATTCGGGGAAAAAATATCCCCCTGCAAAACTATAGAGTTATTCATCATCTCCTAATCCAGCTTGCATGTAGGAAGTTACAATGCGAATAATTTTAGCAACATTCGGTTTACATGATTGGAATTTCATCTTATCAAGGACATCTATGCCAAATTTTCGCATTGGATCACTGATGAGAGCATGAATAAATGATTGTGTTGCGCCTTCTACGTTTTCAAAATCTATAATTACTTCTTCTCCTTTTTCGAGAGCAGGAATAATTGCCTTTTCTCTCATGGTCATAGCAACATCCTTGTTGCCAGCAAATGCGCCAAGTTTATCAAATATTCTAATTCTCATATAAATCGGGGTTCTTTAAATGGTAATTTGCGCTCACGTTTTCTTTCTCGTACAGCCTCGTCCAAGATTTTTCCCAAGTAATCTAAAAGCAATTGAAATTGCACCGTTTGATCTAGAGTTATATCAATTCCAACTGCTGTCCCTTTCCAATACGGCAAGCCAGTGCTAACAGAATGCCGATCGATAAATGGATCAGCAGGTATCGTCATTCTCTCTTTTTGTTTTGGAAGCAATTTATATGCAGTATCACCACTGTAAATCCAGAAATAATCTTCATTAATTCTTGCAATTGACTTTGTAAAAAAAAGACCTGCTCCGGCATTTTGTGCTGTCCCAGTAGGTTTGTTGGTAGTACCAGTGATACCAGGACGCAGTGCTAGTCCAATTGCCTCAAGATGTGTTTCTGCATGGTGTGATCGTTTTATTGTAGTTCTAATTCCTAATCCATAATCTGCAATACCAACTCGAATTTTGTTCTTGTCGGGATAGTACTGGGCACAAATTACACCTCCATATTTTGATTCTGCATGCTCAATTACGTTTCTGGCAATTTCATAGATAATATACATAAGTGTTTTTGCTTGTTCTGGATAGCCCGATAAATGAAGCATAGGAACAATATTCTTTATAGCTCTGTCCAATTCATCTTCAACACGCACTACTGAAATTGGAACAAATCGCCCCGAAGATTCATGTTCTTGAATCTGTATACCAGATTCAATTCCAAGTGTTTTAAATAGACCCATTCTTTCAAAATAGTGTCGTGATCTTGCTTCGATATTCGTAGTAATATTTTCTGGGCGAACAGTTAGTCCGAGAGAGGCAATCATGCTTAAAACAACTGGGTGAACGAATGCCCATCTAGGATGTGATAAAATTTCCAGTTTTTCTGGTTGAGATAGATCAAGTCTATTGAGAAATGGACCAAGATTCTGAAGGAATGCCGCATTTGGAAGATATGCCTTCACAAAAGCATCTTACCCCGGGAAACAGGCAAATGCTACTTCCCGGGGTAAAGTTCATTTAAATGTATTATTTGGCTGATTTGTTCTCTTCTCAGTTACACATGCTTCTTCAAATGAAAATTGAGCCACCAAAGATTCAATTCTCCCCATGCACCATCGGTTTACTTGTCACACCGAAGGGTTTTGCCTCGATGATCACCGTCCTGCGCCCGCGCGGTAGCATCTGTACCGTGACCGCTCCCCTCTCAAAATCGAATGCCGATAACTGCGCAGGACGGAATTCCGCTTCCCCAAATGCTGTCCGGAGATAGATATCCGATGAGAGATCCGGGTTGCGTACGACTTCTCCCGATGCATCCAGAATGCGAATGCGCACTTCCTCCCAACCGCGTCCAGTGAAGCTCCCGTCATGAGAAATTTCGACCGTGAACCCGGAAGGCATGACGAGAACAGGAATCTGTTCCGGCGAAGCGGTCACGACCGTAGAGCGGCTCAGAACAGCCGTTGGAACCGAAGCCGTGGAGGGCGCAGTGTTTACAGCAACGACTTGGCGACCACGCAGTGCGATGCGTGATTCCTTGCGACTGGCAACACGAGTTGCGCGCGAGGGTCGTAGAGTGGGTAATGGAGCGACGCTGCCTTGGGATTGCTGCAAACGAACCTGAGGCACATCTTCTGGACTTGCTGAAGCAATCGTCTGGCGTGCTGCCGGGAAATTCGCCTGCACGTAGAGCATCGGCTGGATGGTGAACTTCTTTCCATCCGCCTGGTTCAATCCCTGATCGACGGCGGCGACAAACGTCAGACCTGCATTGCGCTGTTCTGTTCCCGTAAACGGCCAGTAGGGGTGCCATGGAGCCTCACCGCGATCCATCTGGAAGTGGAGGTGCGGACCTGTGGCAAAACCGGTTTTGCCGGAGTAGCCAATTTGCTCGCCTTTGGAGACGATCATGCCCTGTGTCACGAGTGCGCTATTCAAGTGCCCGTAAATAGAATACAGCGTCGTTGTCTTCTTGGGATCGCTGGGGTCCGGCACATTCGGATGCCTGAGCATCACCATGATCCCCAATCCTCCGTTTCCCGTAGTATCCACACGCTCGACAATGCCATTCATGACGGCACGGATGGGAGTCCCTGTGGGAACGCGAATATCCACCCCAACGTGACTGCCCGAGTTCTCAGCTCCAGTTGCATACGATCCGAGATGCCCCATCGAATACACGCTCGAAGGATCATCCGCATCGGCGCTCCCGGCGCTGTACTTCGGCAGCGACATCCGGAGTGTGCTAGGTACCTGCGCAAACGTATGCTCTTTCACATTTCCTCCGTACTGCGACCATCGGGAATAATCCGGAACCTGCGCAATCGGTGTCACTGTGCCCGTGTACACAATCAGGCTATCATCCGTTTTGCCAAGTACCGATGCCCAAAACGTATGCCAACCGTACTGTCCCATCATATTCCCAGCGATGTAGGCAATCACCGAAAGCGCTGCAATCCAAAACGACGCCCGCTGCGACAAATAGTGGAATGCGTGCGGTTCTGCGACCGCATGCATGCTCCGTATCGTGAATCCATGCCGTCGGCGATTGACTGTATGCATGTTTATTTTGCTTTAGTTATATTTTATCATATTTAATACTACTTATCAATGTCTGAATTAATTAACATTTGGCTTGGCAATGCGGAAAAGACGATCTTCGCGGGAGAGGCGCTTGCGAAGACTCTCTATGCCATACCCGTGGATATTTTGCTTTCTGGAGAGCTCGGAGCAGGAAAAACAACGTTGCTCCAAGGATTCGCAAAAGGTCTTGGGGTGAGACAGAGAATGGTCAGTCCGACATTTGCATTGGAACAGAGATACCGAACGGACAATGCGGGATGCGAAGTGCGGAATGCGGAATTGATCCATATAGATCTCTACCGCCTCTCAGAGATCCAATCGCGACAATTATTATTTTCTACAGACAACCACGAAGGAATTCGCTGCATCGAGTGGCCGGAGCATGCGGGAATCGATTTCGATGTGCCGAAGATCCATGTGCAATTGCATGAAAAAGGAGAAGGCCGAACAGTCACCATCGCATTTGATGACATTGCGTTGCCTACTCGGGAAGAGATCGATGACTGGCGAAAGGAAATGCTTCTTCCAGAACATATCGGCAGGCACTGCGATGCCGTTGCAGATTTCAGCAAAGAACTCGGGGCAATGCTGCTCGGGCGCGGGATTCCCTTGCGTCCGATGCTTCTACGCCGCAGTGCCGAAGTACACGATCTTTTACGGTTCCTGGATTTCCGTCCTGGCGGATTTGCCGGAGCGGAGAGCCATTCGGACGAACAACTGCGTCTGTGGGTCGACATGCGCAAACGTTATCCGGGATTGAAACATGAACCAGCATGTGCAGAATTCCTCCGTGAGCACGGATATCCGGCTGTCGCAGAAGTCGTCAAAGTCCACGGTCTCACCCTGCCCTCTCCTCCGCGAAGAACCATCGAGCAACAGATCCTCTTTTATGCAGATAAGCGCGTGAAGGTCGATGAGCGCGTGACGCTCGACGAGAGATTTTCTGATTTCCGCGCACGCTACAGCGATGGAAAGCGCTCTGAGGATGGAGAGACGTGGTACCGGGAAGCGACGGGAGTGCAGCGGGATCTCTTCCCAGAGGGCTGCCCGATCTGAAAGGTGGTATGAGAGGAATGAAGCAGGCACAATAGCTGCATACCTTTGCTCTCCATGTCCAATCCCTCTCTCCTCAGCATCGCCGCAGTCCTGATCGTCAGTGCGATTTCCTTCGCCGGTATCGCGCTCTTCGCAGTATCAGAATCGCTCATCCGCAAATGTCTCGTCTATTTTGTGAGCCTTGCGGCGGGAGTACTCCTCGGTGAGGTATTCCTGCACATCCTCCCGGAAATCACGGAAGAAACCGGCATGACGGCTGTGACAAGCATGGGAATCCTCATCGGTATTCTCGCATCCTTCGTCATCGAGAAGATCATCCACTGGCATCACTGTCACGTCCTCCCCTCCTCCGAACACCACCATCCCGTGGGAATGCTCGCACTCGTCGGCGACGGCATCCATAACACTGTCGACGGTGCGCTGATTGCAGGGAGCTTCCTCGTATCCTCGGAGCTTGGCATCGCAACGACCATCGCCATCGCACTCCATGAGATCCCACAGGAAATCAGCGATTATGCGCTCCTGATCTATAGCGGATACACGCGTAAGGCTGCACTTCTCTGGAATTTCTGTTCCGCGCTGACTGCGATCATCGGGGCATTGATCGTTCTCCTGAGTCGCAGCGAACATCCGGAATTTTTGACCATCCTCATGGCCTTTGCCGCAGGAAACTTTCTCTACATCGCCGGCGCCGACCTCATTCCCGAGCTGCACAAAGAAACGCGACTGCGATCGGCACTCATCCAATTGATCCTCATCTGCATCGGTATCGGTTTGATGCAGACCTTAACGACGCTCGAATAGGCCGTGCGTTACCGCATCCACACGGTCATTTCCTGCCCGAGAATGCTGAAGATGTGCGACGTCTCCGTTCCCAAGAGCGGAGCGGCAAGTACTATGGCTGCCATTCCTGTGATCAGGGTGAGAATCGCCAACCGCTCCGTTGCCGTCCATGCTTTGCCGATCCGTGGATGCGGATGCTCCAGGTAATTGCGGACGTTCAGCCAAATGCTAAGGGAGTTATTGAGGATCATGAATTTCGGCAGAACCGTCCCGAGCGCGCGAGCCAGAGTCATCTCGGAGCGCACAAATCCGGAAACCATCGCAATCGCCATCGTAGAGTGAAAATAGACCGTAAAGGTCAGCCCGATCGAAAGGAGAGCGACATCGAACAGACTCTCGCGGATCATCCCCTCGATGGTCTTACGCATCGTGAAATGATGCATGTCGCGGTATTTCACATAATCAAGCGCCATGTGTGCAAGAATCAGCGCGGCAAAAACACCGAGGGAAAACAATGCGGCACAGAGAACCGTAATGACAAGGTATGCGGCATGAAATGCGGGCAGTTCATCATGCCGGTGTGCAAAGATGCGAGCGGAGGCGAGGGCGTGAGACATAGAAGTTGTTTTGTATATTATAACATAATATTAATATATTACAATATCCTATAATCTTACAAACGCTCTTAGAGAAGCATATTGCGCACGTTCTCCAATCGCACACTCACTTCTTTCTCAAACCCCCTGTCCGTTGGTTCATAGAAGTTCTTCCGATCGACTCCTGCCGGGAAATAATGCTCGGTAACCACGCCGCTGTTGTCGTCATGTGGGTACTGGTATCCCTTGCCGTATCCTTGCTCTTTCATCCCCTTGAGCGGGGCATTCCTGAGATACATCGGGACCTCGAGTGAGGGAAGCGTATTGATCGCCTGCTTGGCTGCACCCATTGCCCGCGTAATCGCATTGCTCTTCGGTGCCTGTCCGAGATACACGCAGGCATGGGCAAGGAAGAATTCGCCTTCAGGCAATCCCACGAGCTCAAATGCTTGCCATGCACTGACAACGATCTGCAGCGCTCGCGGATCGGCATTCCCGATATCTTCCGAAGCGAAGATCGCCATGCGACGAAAGAGAAACCGCGGTTCTTCTCCTCCTTTGAGCATCTTGAAGAGCCAAAGCAACGCGGCATCAACATCGCTTCCTCGAAGAGATTTAATGAATGCCGAGATCGTATCGTAGTGATCCTCCTGATCTGCGTCGTACCGGCTACGGCGCTCCTTGAAAAGTTTTTTGATTTCGGGAAGTGACAATTTCTTTCCTGCGGTGAGAACGGCGAGTTCCAATGCATTGAGTGCAATGCGCGCGTCGCCATTGGCAATTGTCGCGAGACGCTTCAGCGCATCAGGAGCAATCTTCACCTGTCCCTTATATCCACGCTCGTCAGCAATCGCATGCTCGAGAACCGTCACAAGATTATCGACACTCAGCGGTTTCAGAAGATACACATGCGACCGAGAGACGAGCGCGGCATTCACATCGAAATACGGATTACCCGTCGTCGCGCCGATCAGGATGACATCACCGCGTTCGACGTAGGGAAGGAGTGCATCCTGCTGGCTACGGTTAAAGCGGTGGATCTCATCGATGAAGAGCACCGTGCGCTGCTTGAAGGTATTTTTCATCCTTTCAGCTTCACTGCAGACTGCTTTGAGGTCAGCGACCCCGCTCGTCACAGCATTGAGCTGCATAAACTGTGCTTTGGTGGTCTCGGCAATGATCTTTGCGAGCGTCGTCTTTCCCGTACCTGGAGGTCCGGCAAGGATCACCGAAGATAGTGCATCGGATTCGATTGCCGTTCGAAGTGCAGTTCCCTCCCCTACAATTTCGCGCTGCCCGACGAACTCCGAAAGGACCCGCGGGCGGACGCGATATGCAAGGGGCGGTGCAGCAGTCGCTTCGGGGATAGTGTTCGGCATCAGCATCATTCTAGTGCAAATGGAGGCGAAAGTTACTTTTTAGTGGGACAGGAACGCTCCTGTCCCACTAAAAAGTAACTTTCGCAAACTTCTTTCCTCTTGAATTCAAAGCCCTCTATCAATAATACTTCCCGTATGAACTGCGATACCTGCCATGCTCCTACCTGCGAATCCTGTGGGGGATGCAAGTGCCCGGGCAACGAATGCCTCTGCAAGACGATTTTTGAAGACAAAGAGGCTGCCGGTACGCCGGCGCCACTCGAGGATGTGGAAATCTAGGATTTTCACATATTTGCTGTGATATCCCGGTGCACTTCTTCCGCGTGCGAATCGCAGTCGATCGTGTCGTAGATTTTTGCAATGGTTCCATGGGGATCAATAAGAAAACTGACGCGCTTCGGAAAGAACACTCCATCCGCGCCGTAGGCGGTGATGATGACGCGATCGGAATCAGCAAGAAGCGGAAAGGGCAGTGCAAACTTCTCGGCAAACAGTTTGTGGCTTGCGGCATCATCCTTACTCACACCAAGGATCGCTATCTGCTTCGAGAGATGAGCATAGTGATCGCGAAATCCGCAGGCTTCTTTTGTACAGCCGGGCGTGTCATCTTTTGGGTAAAAATAGAGAAGGAGCCAGCGACCGAAGTAATCATGTAGCGCATGAATGCTGCCACTTTGATCTGAAGCGGAGAATGCCGGAGCGGAATCGCCAGAATGGAGCACAATGCAATGATAGCTCCTTTCTGTTATACTAGAAGGAACTATGACCGACTACCTCGCTACGATCGCGCAGGGGCAGAAAACGACTCTGAGTGCAGCTGAGGAGAAAAAAATGGGAGAAGCCGCTGCCGCTCCGATGAACGACGGACACAATCAGTTTCTTCAGGTTATTCTCGCGCTCATCGACAAAGGAGAGATCGATGTCTACAAGCCCGAAACATTTTTGAAGAAAGACGTCTATGACAAGCTCGATGAAACATGGCGCGACAAGACCGACCTTGCGCTTCTCAATATTGCCAATCATCTGCAGAACATCTATCTCTTCCGCGTCAGTAAGCAGACGCCCGATGAAGCCCCCATTCTCGCATCCATGATCGACGAGCTCTGGCAGATGAAGCAGCGGATTGAAGAGACGCACGATGTCTTCAAGTTCTAATTACCCACACCCACATGAACACTCCGGAAATTCCCAAGAAGAAACCTGCAGAATTCCCGAAAGAAGCTTTGCAGAATCTGCGCAGTGAAGTACAACTCCCCAAAGAAGCAATTCCCGCTCGCGACCGCACCGTCGATGTTCTGGCCAATGCTCGTGACGAACGCTTGGCATTGATCGCCTCCATGAAACAGGAAAGGAATGTTCCAAAAGCGGATTCCCAGAAGCTCGAAACAGTGCTTACGGCGTAATGCTCTCTCCGGAAACCCAGGTGATCCTTTGATCGTCTTTCCACCAGGTCATTTGTCTCTTTGCATATTGACGGGTTTTTGCACAAATGATTTCTGCAAGAGCATTCGTATCTACATTTCCACTCGCAATAGCGGCGGCAATTTCTCGATATCCATGACTTTTCATCCCCAGATCTTCCATCGTATATCCTCGTGCCAGAAGACTCTGAACTTCAGCAATCCATCCATCCGCGAACATCTGCTGTGTTCTTGCATTGATGCGCTCGACCAATGTTTCACGCGGCCACTGCATGCCGAAGATCAGCAGATCCCACGGGCATGTTCCGGTCTTCTTCGCATCCGAGGGTTTCGTTCCTGTTCCCTCAAGTATTTCCATCGCACGGATCACATAGGGTTTGTTCTTCACGGAAAATGCCGATGCGGTTTCCGGATCGATTTTGTGCAGTCGTTCGTAGAGCGCAAGTCCCCCATCCGCATCATATTGGCATTCCAACTTCTGACGTAATACCGGATCTGCGCCTGCAACAAATTTCAAATCATCGAGCAACGCGGAAATGTAAAGCATGGACCCGCCAACGAGGATCGGCACATTGCCGCGTTCCAAAATATCACTGATGACGCGTGTCGCTTCGATTTTGTACCACGCGGCTGTCGCTTCCTCTTTGGGATCGAGGACATCGAGAAGATGATGGGGAATACCCGCCATTTCTTCCGGGCGGATTTTCGCCGTGCCGATATCCATGAAGCGGTAGAGCTGGCGGGAGTCGGCGTTGATGATCTCAGCTGCCTGTTGCAGCGGAAGATCGCGATCTTCCGCTACGGCGTGTGCAATGTTTAACGAGAACGCCGTCTTCCCGCTCGCCGTCGGTCCGAGCACCACGATCAAAGGATGTCTGGAATTTCCGACATAAAATGTAATCTTTTCTTTCCAATTTTGCGTCATCACCATCTATTTCACCACATTCAGGAATCGATGAACACTGCTCCGATCTCTGAAAAGCGGTACAATGATTTGAACTTCTTATTTTCCATTTCTCCTTCATAATTCCCCCATGCATCCCATCATCCAATCCGTCGCAAAGAAAATCTCCCTTGGTACTATCACGCCACACAACACGCTCATCCCGACCGTCATCGAAAAAACGCAATTTGGTGAGCGTGTCTATGACATCTATTCGCGTCTCCTCGAGGAGCGCATCGTCTTCCTCGGCACGCCGATCAATGACGATGTCGCAAACTCCGTCATCGCGCAGCTCCTCTTTCTCGAGAAGGAAGATCCGAAGAAAGACATCCTCCTCTACGTAAATTCCCCCGGAGGGCAGGTGACATCCACACTCGCGATGTACGACACCATGCAATACGTAAAGCCGGATATCTCCACGGTGTGCCTCGGTATGGCAGCATCCGGCGGCGCGATCATTCTCATGGGAGGAGCCAAGGGCAAGAGATTTGCACTCGAACACAGCGAGATCATGATCCACCAACCGCTTGGGGGAACCGAAGGACAGGCGACCGATATCGCGATCCACGCGGATCACATCATCAAGACGAAAGATCTTTTAAATCAGATGATCGCCAAGCATTCGGGTCAGAAGTTCGACAAAGTGAAAAATGACACCGATCGCGACAAGTTCATGAGCGCCAAGGAAGCGCTGGATTATGGGATTATCGATGGGATTGTGAATAAACATTGAAGGTGCCGCCCATCATAAATGCATCTGTGTAGAGACGTCCCGTTGGGACGTCTTTTTTATACGACCAAGAGACGTCCCAACGGGACGTCTCTACGGTAGATTCTGCGATTACATCGTCGTCGTTCCCGTCTTATCACACGCCCCCGATCCGCAACACGACATCTTCACCACGAGACCGTAGACGAGGATCCACACAAAGGCATTGATGGCTGCCGGCATCGTATCGGCGAGCGAAAGACCGCCGATGACCGACTTGAGGAGCATACCGGCGGGGATCGAACCGAGGGCGAGACCTGTTGCCCATGCTTCGATATCGCGCCGCTTGTCGGCAACGAGAAGCGCTCCTCCAATGATCATCAGTGCGGGCATGATGTATGCCCACAGAGAACCGAGAAGTGAAACAGCGCCAAGACCATCACTGACCATGCCGCGAAACGCGGAAATTGTGAGGTAATGGGCCAGACCAACGAACAGTAGTGATAGACCGAAGCTCACCCGGAGACAAAGCGCAACAATGCACTTCGGAGACTTCGGACACCATGCGGGGTTCAACATAGAAAAGGGGGGTAATTAGGAGTAATGTTATGCGATTTGTTGCAGGTTGCAAGTTGCAGGTTGCAGATGGACTTTGCAACCTGCAACTTGCAACCTATAGATATGTCTTCTGCTTTTACTCTTCTCCATTCCACACGCCTCGGTCGTCGAGGGCGCATCGAAACTGCTCACGGCGTCATCGAAACACCATTCTTCATGCCCGTGGGAACTGCCGGAGCGATGAAGGGACTTACACATGAGGATTTGCTCGCGCTCGGCGCGCAAATTCTGCTGTGTAATACCTATCACCTGCATCTCCATACCGGAGAAGACGTTGTTTTTAAAGCTGGAGGATTACACGCATTCATCCATTGGAAGAAACCCATTCTGACCGATTCGGGAGGCTATCAGGTCTTCTCCCTTGCGCGACTTCGATCCATCGACGACACGGGCGTTACCTTTCGCTCGCATATCGATGGCAGCAAGCACCGGTTGGATCCCGTTTCCGCGATGCAAATCCAACACAAATTGGGAGGTGACATGATTCTGTGCCTGGATCAGTGTCCGCCGTCGACCGCAAAGCGCTCGGAGATTCTTGAGGCGACGGATAGAACATTGAAGTGGGCAAGGGAATGTAAGACGGCACATGAAATGTTGAGGAAGAAAGCCGCACCCCTGCAGGGGTGCGGCTCGATGCCATTGTTATTTTGTGTCATCCAGGGCGGCCTCGAACGCGACCTGCGTGAAAAATGTGCGCAGGAACTGATCGCCATTGGGTTTGACGGCTACGCAATCGGCGGTCTCGCGGTCGGAGAAATGGAACAGGAAATGTACGGCGTATTGGATGCTGTTTGTCCGCTGCTCCCCGAAGATCACCCGCGCTACCTCATGGGAGTTGGGGTCATCAAGCAATTGCAAAAATGCGTCGCCAAGGGCATCGACATGTTTGATTGTGTTCTGCCGATGCGTATTGCGCGGCATGGAAAGATCCTGCTCTCCTCCGGGGAAACGCTTGATATCGATAAAGTAATCTTCCGCGATGACTTCGCAGTGATCGATCCGGAGTCCCCTTCTCCCCTCTCCCGCACGCATTCCCGAGCATATCTCCATCATCTGGTGAAGATGAAGGAACGATATGGCGAAACAATTGCGTGTATGCAGAACCTGGCGGTGACGCTGGAAGCGATGAAAAAGTTACGGGAACAAATCATATGAAACGATTTGCGATTGGCGATTTATGATTTGCGATTGAACACGCAAAAAATCGCAAGTCGCAAATCATAAATCGCCAATCGTCCTATGCCTTTATCTTTACAATTTCAATCTCTGTATATTCTGTCCGATGTCCCTTCACTCTACGATAGCGCTTGCGACGGCGCTGCTTTACCACGCGGATTTTATCGCCGCGGGTGTGGGCAAGAACCTTGGCTTCAACAGTAACTCCCGCAATGTTCGGCGTACCGACGGTCACCGCGGAATCCTTAGAGAGAAGAAGCACCTGGTCAAATACGAGCTTTGCACCAGTCTCCTCGCTGATGCGCGGGACGCGGAGTTTTTGCCCCTCCGTGACCTTCTCCTGAAAGCCCTTGATGTCCACAACGGCGAACATGTCCGCGAAAGTGTAGAGATTGTTCTAGGGCGTCGCAAGCGGAATTCTCCTTAGAAACCCTCACCCTACCCACTCCCTATGGGAGAGGATGACGCTTTCCTTGGAAGGGAAATATACGGATTTTGCAGAGAGGCTCTACCACTCGAAGTTCAGTGCCGAGAGTCCCCGGACGGAAAGTTCGTAGCGCTGGAACTGCACCTCGAGATAGATGAGCTCCATGCGCTGCCGGTCGTTGTAGAGATCGATCATGCGATCCTTCTGAACTCTCTGCAGATCCCGGTGTTGTTGAAGTTCATCGATGCGCACCTCCAGGCGACGGATCTCCGGATTGTCCCCGTTTGTAAGACGCAGCAAGGAAATACGCTGCTCGGCATCCTGCTTCTGCCGCTCGAGACTAAAATCCGCCTGTTTCCAGAGAATCTCCGCTTTCTGGCGACGCTGCTCGTAACTGAATTCACGCGTCTTCCTCTGGTAATCAATCTGCTTGCGGTAGATATCAACAAGTTCCCGCGCACGTGCTTCGCGGTCATCCCGAAGGCACGCCTGATACTCGCCCTCCCCCTTCTCTATACGAACGGTGTCGCACGGAGACTGTGCCACAGCATTTCCCCCAATCAGGAGGGAAAGGAGTAGCGTGATGCCGAGGGTGGATGATGGGGTTTTTCGCATGGCGATGAGCTGAAAGTGAATTATCGTGCCTAGGAAATACCGAGGATCAAATTGACAAAGAACTGTAGATTATGCGCTAGCCATAGGAATTGATCATCTCTTTCACCGGTCGAAAGCGTGCTACGATTCAGGTGTTGGTGCATGCGTTTGTATTGGTTTCATCTGTATTTCCGATCATTTTCATCTCATTGGGGAGTCCCGCCTACGCTCTTCCACCTTCGCTAAAGCTACGGTGGACAGGTCGGAGCTATAGCGGGCAGGCGCCACCCGACTTCGCTCCTCTTAAAGAAGCTTCGCCGGGCAAGAGCCCACCCATACTGTTCATTCCATACCAGATCTTTCATTCAGATCACCCCATTGGGGAGTCGCCAAGTGGTAAGGCAGCGGCCTTTGAAGCCGCCATTCGTTGGTTCGAATCCAACCTCCCCAGCCATTTATCTCCTCCTGCTGCTGCGCCGAGATGAAAACTGTTTTATGAACAATTTATTTGTTCAATCTCTATTTTCATCATTAATTTTAGTGACATAAGTTCATTTGAGACAAACACGGAAAATGGTCCATACAACAGCTATAAAATATAAGCTGTTAGATTGTCAATTAACCCACCAAATGTGATTTATTGATCAATCGGACATATAATCTATTTTATAATATAAATTAATTCCTAATACCAATTATTCTGCTCATTTAGGCTATTTGACATATTTATATCATTTTCAAAGAACATAAAATAACTCATTAAAAATAGAAATTGACGTATTGTAATGATTTCAATTTATAGTTGACTAATTGTGACGAATGTCTAATATTCGTCCCCATTTTACATTTCCCAACTTTTATGCGCTTTCGCAAATTGGTCGCCACCCTCAGCTTGTACTCGGTGGTGTTCAGTCAGATTCCCGCAAGCGGGCTTTCCGACCTCGCGGCGAATTTCGCGCCAACTGTTCAGCAGTCGGAAGCCGCAAATACGACCGAACTTCCGGACGCGCTCTACAACAGCGTTCTAACATCGCTTCCGGCAAATATGCCGTCGACGCTGACACTTGGAGCAAACCACGATCCATTCACGGTTCGCGGCGAAGCCAACAGCAAACTCGCGCAGTTCGGGCTCACGCAGATGTATACGGATTTTGCTATCGCGAGTGCGCTGCGGGCGGAGCAAAAAACGATTCGTGCGATCTGTAATTTGCACGGGTATGAGCATGTACAAGATTGGGATACGGTTTGGTTCGGCGACGGACGAAGCAATTTCTCTTCGTGCAGCGACAACTATCACGGCGTATGGACGGGAAGCGATATTACCAATGGTGCGAAAGGCTCAGCTTGTGGTGGGAGCTGGACATCCTACATCGTCTGCAGTTCTCCTCTTGTCGTAACCAAGCAGTGCAACGACGGCATCGACAACGATAATGACGGTGCAACCGATTATCCCGCGGACTTCAGCTGTACTTCAGCAACGGATGATGATGAGACAAATACGAAGTCGGTATGTCAGGATGGAGTGGATAATGACGGAGACGGAAAAACGGATTACCCACAGGATCCTGGATGTTCATCGAAGCAGGATAATGACGAGGGACCGTTCAATGCCCAGTGTGGTGATGGAGTGGATAATGACAATGACGGTGCTACAGACTTCCCGAATGATTTCAGCTGTACTTCAGCAACGGATGATGATGAGACGAATACGAAATCCGCATGTCAAGATGGAGTCGATAATGACGGGGATGGAAAAACGGATTACCCCCAAGATCCCGGCTGTTCATCGAAACAGGACAATGACGAGGGACCGTTCAATGCTCAGTGCAATGACGGCGTGGATAACGACGGAGATGGGAAGATCGACTACCCGAGCGACCGTGGCTGTCTGAATGCCACGGATGACCTCGAAAGCGGCGAACCCAAAGGATATCTCGATGGTGTTCTGTCGTGTCAAACCATCTATGGATGGGCATGTGATCAAGACAACTACAGTCAAGCGATCGATGTGCATCTCTATCGTGATGGTCCGGTAGGTGCAGGCGGCGTATTCCTCGCAAGCGTGCAGGCAAATGTGCCGCGGGAAGCACAGGTGGGATCTCAATGCGGAGGAAATAGTAACCACGGCTTCACGTTCGCACTCCCTTCGAGCCTGCGAGATAATCAGTCGCACCAGATATTTGCGTATGCGATCAATATCGGCACATCTTCCAATAATGCCGAGCTGCAGAATATCCCTGTCTCGTTCAACTGTGCTCCAGTGACCCAATGCAACGACGGCATCGACAACGATAATGACGGTGCAACCGATTATCCCGCGGACTTCAGCTGTACTTCAGCAACGGATGACGATGAGACGAATACGAAATCCGCATGTCAGGATGGAGTCGATAATGATGGGGATGGAAAGACGGATTACCCACAAGATCCTGGCTGTTCATCGAAACAGGACAATGACGAGGGGCCGTTCAATGCGCAGTGTGGTGATGGCATCGACAACGATAATGACGGCGCAACGGACTTCCCGAATGATTTCAGCTGTACTTCAGCAACGGATGACGATGAAACGAATACAAAGGCGCTTTGTCAGGATGGCATCGATAATGATGGGGATGGGAAAATCGATTTTGGAACAGGGAGCAGCAATGACCCGGGGTGTGTGAGCAAGCAGGACAATGATGAGTTCAATACTCTGACGGCAGATTTGAGCATAAGTAAAAGTGGAGCGGCATCTGTGCAAAAAGGCGCAACGATCACCTACACACTCATCGGAAGCAACTCGGGCCCAGGTACTGCAACAAATGTGGTGATGACTGATCCAATTCCTACCGGACTCACATTTAATGCCGCAGGAAGCGATCCAAGCTGTGTGCAAAACGGCGTGAATATTCTCTGTAATAATTTCTCATTGGCTGCGGGTCAGATACGAACGGTTCAAGTGTCCTTCGCTGTTCCCAATTCCCTGATCTGCGGAGCAACTATCCAGAACCGCGCCTCCATTTCCAGCAGCGTAACGGATCCAAATGCGAACAATAATCAGAGTGTAATTATTTCCTCAACGATCACGTGCACACAATGCAGCGACGGAGTTGATAACGACAATGACCAGGCAACCGATTACCCGGCGGACTTCAGCTGCAGTTCAGCAACGGACAATGATGAAACGAATGTCAAAGCACAGTGCCAGGACGGCATTGATAACGATGGGGACGGGAAGACGGATTACCCGGCTGATCCTGGATGCGTGAGCAAGCAAGATAACAGCGAAAATCCGTTCAATGCACAATGTGGAGACGGCATTGATAATGACAATGATCAGGCAATCGACTTCCCGGCAGACTTCGGGTGTAGCTCTGCAACGGACAATGATGAAGGCAATCCCCTCGCGCAGTGTCAGGATGGGATTGATAATGACGGAGA
>Ga0155266_114_pt1 | contig 19857 bp, 19 predicted proteins | sample RifCSPhighO2_02_FD_106234 | JGI IMG/M metagenome (GOLD analysis project Ga0155266, IMG submission 106234) | Candidatus Peribacteria bacterium RIFCSPHIGHO2_02_FULL_53_20 | reverse complement strand
CGTCTCTACGCCTTACGGCGGCCATTCAATTCCCCACGTCCTTCAAATGATCCACCACCTTCCCCTCTGCCACCAACACCAAATCAATCCTCCACCCCCATTCCCGTTCCTGATCCGCGATCCATCGCTCTGCGGCGCGAGTGACGCACGCTTTTTTGTCTTCGGTAAAATTCAGAAGCGGCGTGAAGTCTGGATCATTGATCGTCCGTGATTTTACTTCCACGAATACAATCACGCCGTCGACGGGGTCATAAACAATGAGATCGAGTTCGTCTCTGGCGATGCGGACATTGTGTCCGAGCAGTCCGTAGCCTGATGTGAGGAGGTAACGCATCGCAACGTCCTCTCCGTTCCTTCCGGTGATGAGGTGATCTGCCATCGTGGCGAGAATAGTGCGCGGAGGCTGCGGGGTTTGGCGAGTGTACAAACGTACACCTGAAATGTTCAAAGGAGCCTCATTCCTTTCAAATTGCCTATTACGTTTGAAAAACTCCATTTCAAAAAGTCCGGCAGTGAAGGTTCATCCATCCGTACAATGCCCCTCCATGCTCACACAACTCATCTCATTTGCAACGATCGGCGTCGGTGCACAGAAAGTTCTCGTGGAAATCGGCGCACCTCCGGGCGACGGAAAAATGTTCATCGTGGGCTTGGGCGATACTGCCGTGAAGGAGAGCGAGTGGAGAGTGCGGATGGCGCTCCGGACCAGTGGTCACCGGTTTCCGACTGGGCGGCGCATCACTGTGAATCTCGCACCGGCGAGTTTTCGGAAAGCGGGTCCACGCTACGATCTTCCAATTGCCGTCGGGCTCCTGATCATCAGCGGAGCACTCGAGATAGAAGATAATCGTCTGAAGGAGATGGCGTTTCTCGGCGAACTCGCATTGGATGGATCGGTGCGGCATGTGACCGGGGTGCTTCCTGCCGCGGTGGCATGCCGGGATATGGGGATCCGCACGATTGTGGTGCCCGTCATGGATGGAGCGGAGGCTGCATTGATTCCCGGGATCGAAGTGATTGGCGTTTCACATCTCACCGAGATCGTTTCCATTCTCGCAGGCGAGATGGATTGTCCTCCTGTACGTCCGATGAAGGTCGGTAAACCAATCGAAGTACACTATGCGGATTTCGCCGATGTTCGTGGACAACAGGCAGCGAAGCGCGCGCTCGAGATTGCCGCTGCAGGAGGCCACAATGTGCTGATGAGCGGTGCACCCGGGGCCGGGAAAACACTTCTCGCTCGCGCGCTTCGTGGCATTCTCCCGCCGATGACGACGGAGGAGGCAATCGACGTGACACAGATTTATTCCGTCGCCAATCTCCTCCCCGAAGACTCTCCGCTAATCGCCGACCGACCTTTTCGTGTCGTACACCACACGGCGAGTGCTGTCTCCATTGTCGGTGGCGGTCAGATGCCGGGACCGGGGGAAATCAGCCTGGCACATCGTGGGATTCTCTTTCTCGATGAAATTGCGGAGTTTCCCTCGCAGGTGCTCGAAGTACTCCGACAGCCGCTCGAAGATCGGACGATTACGATTACCCGAGCGCAAGGGAGTGTCACCTTCCCCGCGGATTTCACGCTGGTTGCAGCAATGAATCCGCCGATGGCAGTGGGTGGTCCACCACGGAGAATGTCGAGGATTTCGCGACCCCTCCTCGATCGTATCGATCTCACAATCACCGTCGATCCCGTGGAGATTGCGGATTTGCAGGGAACGCGACCGAAGAATGCGGAAACAAGCGCTCTGATTCGTGAGCGTGTGATTGTGGCTCGGAAAAAACAGCAGAAACGTTTTGAAGGAACGTCACTTGTCACCAATGCCGCAATGGACGTGCGACATATCGATCGGATGTGCCCGCTGGATGCTCCTTGCGCGGAATTACTCCGGAAGGCCGCGGAAAAATTGGGGTTATCTGCCCGTGCATATCACCGGACGATTAAGGTTGCGCGGACAATTGGGGATTTGGGGGGCAGTGAAGCGATACAGATTCAGCATGTGGCGGAGGCGCTGCAGTATCGACAGAGCACGAACGACGATATATGACACAACAGCATTTTGAACAACAGGGCATTTTTCATGTGACGACGAATGCAAAACAAAAAATTCCGTGGCTGACGTGGACGGGTGTTCCGGAAATATTGATAAATAATTTGTGGATGACACGAAATTTATATCATGCGGAGGTATATGCGTTTTGTATATTGCCGGATCATATGCATGTTGTTTTGCGGCCCGGAGAAAAAGGATTGAGTAGGTTTATACAATCATTCAAAAGTCACTCTATGAAGGATATCAATATGCTTCGTCCGCCTGTAGCGGAGAGTCGCGACTCTCCGCTACAGGCGGACCCCATCAGCTTTCCGCTCAGTTGGCAAAAGGGTTTCCATGATGAAAAGATCGAAACAGATGATCAACGTGAAAATGTTCTCGCATACGTTCGTTGTAATGCCTGGCGTCACGGATTGGTCAACAATCCTAATGATTGGTCGTGGTCTTCAGTTCATTTCTCGAGGATGATTGATCCTGTGGAAATCTGGTGATTATCCCATAAGGAATGTAGCGGAGAGTCGCGACTCTCCGCTACTATCCGGGTGCCATGCACTTCGCAGACGCGCTAACCGCCCGCACAAAAGCCACCTCTCCCGTTTGCGTCGGCCTTGATCCGGTTATCGATAAGCTCCCCGAAGGCATCGAAAAAACTCCCGCCGGTGTCGCCACATTCTGCCGCGGCATTATCGACGCCACAGCAGAATTCGCCTGCTGCATCAAACCCCAGCTTGCGTATTTTGAGGTTCTCGGTTGGGAGGGTATGAAAGTGTTCTGGGAAATTTCTGCATACGCAAAGCAGAAAAATCTTCTCGTTATTGCTGATGGAAAGCGCAACGACATTGGCTCAACATGCGAAGCCTATGCCGAGGCGTATCTAGGAAAAGACAAACCCATTGATGCATTGACCGTAAGCCCGTATCTCGGTTCGGACGGCATTATTCCATTTATTGAACAAGCAGTAGCAAACAACAAAGGCATCTTCGTTCTCGTCAAAACCAGCAACACTTCCTCCGGCGAACTCCAAGATCTTCCCGTAGGCGATGAAGTTGTCCATGAGCATCTCGCGCAACTCGTGGAAGGTTGGGGTGCGCAGCATCTGGGAAAAACAAACCTCTCCTGCGTAGGAGCCGTCGTCGGCGCAACGTATCCGGAGGAGATGAAGTATCTCCGCACGCTCATGCCCCATATCCCCTTTCTCATTCCAGGCTACGGCGCGCAGGGAGGAACGGCGGAAGAGGTGAAACACGGATTCATTCCGGACGGAACCGGAGCCATTGTCAATGCATCACGGAGCATCATTTACGCATCGAAGGGAAAGGACTGGCAGGAAGCTGCAAAAATGGCGACAGCGAAAATGGCGGAGGAGTTACATGGGGTTTTGAGGAAATAATCCTCTAGCCGCACCCCTGCAGGGGTGCGGCTATTGATTTTTCAAAACCACTTCACTCCCTGTTTCTCCATCCACGTGTTCGCCTCCTCGGGTCCATTTGATCCTGCCGTATAGGCATGTAGTTTCGTTGCCTTCTTATCAAGATGTTTTTGCAGTGGATCAATGATACGCCATGCCATGCGTACTTCATCAAAGGATAGAAACCACTGCTGCTTCCCAATGATCGCCTCTAAAAGAAGAAGTCCGTGCTCGGGAAGGCAATCGCCCATGCATACGAGAGGGTCTGTCATGATGAGTGGCCGAAATTCCGGTTCCGTTCCGCCGAGTTTTGTCTGCAGGTACAGACGCATGCCGGCTTCTCCCTGGAGGATGATATCGAGTCGGTTCGGGGTAGCGCCTTTGCCGATTTTCTGCGGTTCATGGAATGCAATCGAGATGCGTGTTTCCTTCCGGCTCAAGCGTTTTCCCGTTCGCAGGTAGAAGGGAACGCCCTCCCAGCGCGATGACCGCGACATCAGTTTGAGTGCGGTGTAGGTCGCTGTTCTGGAATTCTTCGCAACCCCTTCTTCCTCGCGGTATCCTGGAAAATGCTCTCCGCCGATCGTTCCCGCCGCGTATTGTCCCTGCACCAGGATGTCATCGAGCGAAACCGCATGCGGAAGATAGAGTTGATCGAGTGCATGAATTCGCGCTGCTTGCACGCTGTCATCCTCCTGCAGGCGCATCGAGAGGAGAGCGCAGATTTGGAGCAAATGCGATTGCACCATGTCGCGGAGCGTCCCCACGGCATCGAAGTATCCAGCACGACCCTCAAGTCCCGCAGACTCCATCGCCGTCACCTCCACGTGATGGATGAGCGTGTGTTTTAAGATGCGCTCGAGAATCGGATTGGCGTAGCGAAGATAGTAGATGTTGCGGACGGCTTCTTTGCCGAGATAATGATCGAGCAGATAGATCTCTTTTTCCCCGAAGCACTGTGTGAGGGCAAGGCGGATCTGCTCGAAGCTCTCCAGATCCGATCCCACAGGCTTCTCGATGATGCAGCGGAAATCATTCTCTCCTTTGCGATGATGGATTTTTCCTTTGCAGATATTCTCGAGGACATCATGGAAGACCGTCGGAGGAATCGAGAAATAGGCGAGACGAACGGGCTTATTCCATTGCCTCTCCATGGTGTCCATGCGCTTCGCGAGTGCTTTGAAATCCGCAACACGATCATACTGACCTTGGCTGTAGTGAACGTGTGTTAGGAGTTCTTTGAGCGCCCATTCCGTCACCTCCAGCATCGATTCGCGTATGGAACTTTCCACCATTGCCCGAAAGCTTTTTTCGTCCATCGCGGAGCGCGCGAAGCCAATGATCGCATAGTCTTTGGGCAGCCTTTTTTTAAGAGCGAGCACGTAGAGTGACGGATAAAGCTTGATTCTGGCTAGATGTCCGGAGGCACCGAAAATCACTAGGTTGAATGGGCGGTTGGCCTTTAATCCCGATGCAGTCTTATGGAGCACCATGCACCCCAGTATAGGAGAGATGGAGCGTGATGGCAGCCACAAGATCGCTATTTTGGAAACAGGGATTTTACGACCTTTGTCATGCGACACAACCAGCATGGGCAGAGGTCGCGGGCGAGCGATTTCCATGCTGTCCTTTTCAGATATCGCTGGAAAAGTGCGGCGCGAGGATGCATGCAACCCTCCTTCCATGGTTTGTGCACGATGTAGTGGATGATCTTCGCATGCTCCACAATATTGTGCACTTCCGCCGGATGCTCCGGAATCCATCCTGTAAGGATTAATGCCTCAGCCTCCACGTTCCATATTGGATCGAGTTCCAGCCAGCGCCCTGCAAGCACGGCGTTCACACCGTCCTGGTCCCAGTAGCGGACAATACTTTCGTATTTCCTGGTATGTTCGATGATTTTTTCTGCAATCTCTTCGCTACGCCAGATGTCCAGATTAATGAGCTGTAAACCAGCATTACAGTACGGCGTCATGGGCGGAATGCCGAGCTCTTGATAATTTGGCAATGCCCAGTCGCTGGAAACATATGGAGACCGCAGTTCACGTGTAGCGGCCATCGGGTGATTATCGAGATCTGTTTCCCAAAGAGCAGTGATATCTCCGCAAACAAGCATGTCCGCATCCATTTTCAGTACCTTGCCGTACGATGACAGGAGTTTCGGCAATGCCAGATAGTAGTACATTGCAGGATGGACATTTAAAAAACAGGGGAGACCTTGCATCGGCAACATGTCCGGCTGCAAAAAGATGATCTTCAATCGGGGGTCTTTTGTGGAGGAGAGCAGTCGTTGTTTCGTCTTCTCCAAAAGGTCAGTCTGGAGCACGTAGAGTTCCAGGGGGGTTTGCCCGCGGTAGTGGTCGAGGAGTGAACGGATCATGACGGCAAGACCGGGTGCATAACCCTCGTCCGTGCTGCAGGCGATAACGATGGGAGGTAATGTCATAGAATGTCGGCACAGGAAGATTATTCCACGGCTGACGAATATTTTTTGAGTTGGGATTCTCCGTACGCAATCGAAAAGGCCTCTGCGGTTTCAAGAAGTACCGCAAGTGGCTCCACTTCACGTATCGGATAGCGAATATCGAAATTGCATGGGACAGGATCTTGTACGGGGGACTCCGGAGTGTGATCTCCATCCCACGGTATCCATGTTGCATCTCCCCTTTCTCTGTACGATGAAGGCAAACGATTCCATTGTACTTTCATCGAATACTCGAGAGCGTAGCGTTGCAGATCTTCCGGAGTGATTGCATCACTGTTCTTCATTTCCTCAAAGATCGCTTTCCACTGGAAGGTATTTCCGTGTGGTTTCCGCGCATCCGCGAAATATGTCAGCCATCCTGCATAGACTTTGCGCTGTATTTGTTGCTTCGATCGAACGGGAAAATGTGCCATAGTCAGTGACGTATCACACTGCTGCACCCAGCTGCCATTCGGTTCCATAAGCAGATGGTTACCGCCACAGAGGCTCCTTCCTGTTGTCCTCTTGAGGAGCGCTGCCGGTACAATGACTTTGGACCACTGTGGGTGTTCATGTACCCGCCGATACGTGATTCTTCTGAGTACATTTTTTTCAGACGACGGATCCTCTGGCATGGGTACATAGCATCGCCATGGAACACGAACAGGAGAGACCCCACTCTGTTGAGCCAAAATATCTGGTACATCACCCACGACGAATTCATCGGCATCGACTGGCATGATCCAATCTGCTCCTTCCTCTGCTGCTTTGTACATCAGCTCGGTCATCACCTCTGCCTGGAGATGGAGCAGATCTTCGTCGGTGCGATACTCTATCGGCAAACCTTCACGCTGCAGATTCTTGATAATCTCAACGGAATTGTCCTGACATCGGTGGAGCACGACAATAATTTTGCATGACCATAGTGCGTAATGACGCATGCACGCTTCCAGGATATCCGCTTCATTTCTGGCTCCGCAAATGGTGATAATCTTCATGGCTAGTGTGGGCGAAGGGAGGCATCTGATGCGGTTACCTTTTCTTTTCTTCGGACAATGACCTGATAATCTTTATGGATCATCTCATACTCATCTTTGAAAAAGGTTAGGAATGCATCGATGCCGGCATGAGGATTCCTCAGTGGCGCTTCCGGAAAACCATTCCACCGGTAATCGTCAAAAATCAGGAGCCCATTCGGTTTGAGGAGATCGAGAGCTAAAACGCCGTCGGACAGCACGGAGCTCGAGGTATGCGATCCATCGATGTATATGAAGTCGAAGGAATCCAGTGGGAGCGAGCGCAGAAGTTTGCGGGATTGCCCTTTGAGTTTTGTGACTTTGCTCTCTGCTTGCAGCACATGGATATTCGCGTCGAATCTCTGTTCCATATCTTCCCCCGTTAATACTGGAAAATGGAGTCGCGCTCCAATGTCGATATTCTCATCATTGAGGTCAAAAATATCGATGCATGTGAGACGGCTTGTCGGGTGCGTGAGGATCGTACTCAGCATCCAACATGCGCTCCTGCCTTCGTAGCTTCCGATTTCCAGAAATACGAGACCGGGTTTTCCTTTCAGATGTCCAAGCACTTCTTCCCACACCGGAATATGCGGACTGAACCAATCGGATGTGAAGGAGAGCGACATAAGGGATTTGATCTTATCGGTTTCCTGTAGATCATGCAGGTAAAAACACATACCCCGGTTTCTCTGGTGCGATCACTTTCCACGGAAGTGTTCGTGCTTCCTGGGAAAGGAGTGCGTGGTACTTCTGAAGCCTCAATCCTTTCCATTCCATGAAGAGCGTGCGTTGCACTGCATCTGGAGCGCGAATGAGCATCAATATGCAGGTGCCGCTTGGGTCCGCTCCTACAACAGGCTCATCGCCAATGTTTCCTGCTACATCATCATTCGTCGTTTGTCCGTGGAGATCTAGAATGCGTACCTGCTCAAAATCCTGCAGCAACATTTCGCGCATGCCTGCTGCGGCAGATGCATGGAGGATCCATCGCGGTGCGATGAAGGCCGCAACACCGCGCTCCGTATGTTTCAAACGTGCATGTGCCTCTGCAATCGCCATGAGCACTTGGGAGGTCCCAACGTCACGGTCCATCCCGCTGCGTCGAAGAGATCGCACGTAGTGTGCAAGGATTTCCTTTGCTTCCCTACTCAGTGCCTTGATCCGCATTTCCCCCATGAGAGCCGTGCAGACAACAGGAATCACATCCTTCTTTACCATGAACGTCTCTTCTATAGGTTCTTTCACGGTAATCGGCAGACTCTCCCCTTCTACAAGTGGTATCCGCAGGGTATCCAGCATGAGGCTTAGGCGCAGCGATGCAACGCTCCGAAGCACAGGTGAATATTCATGGAAATGCATCCGCCCAAGGATGTCTCGTCGTAGCTGATCGGGATTTGCACCATGCTCAAGGCGCGCATTCACCGTACGCCGAAGTACCTCTCCGGCGATTTCTCCTCGTCCGCATGCAGCATCAATGATGTGCACACGGGCATCGGAAAGACCCATTGGTATTCCTCCATCGCTCGTGAGCACCTGATGGATGGTCTGGGCAAGGAAGGTCGCGAGCGGCAGAGGGGTTGCCGGGCGATCATGCCCTTTTATCCGCGCGGCGAGCGCGAGCAGAAGATCATCCGAAGCGTCTTCACGTCTGCATTGCTGGCAATGAGCAGCCATATCCGCCGTCGCGAGCACTCGCATGATTTCCTGAATGGCATTCTCGAGAGTGCTTGGCAATTTATTGGTTGCAAGAAGGGAACAGATCCACTGGAGATTTCCTGGAAATGGAGGGAGAGCGCTTGCCAATCTTTGACGACGGGTGAGTGCTGATCCCACTTGTTCGCTTGTTGCTAGGGAAGCCGAAACTAGTGCGAGCCCACAAACAAGTGCGGAAGCATGCGGATCCTCTGACACAGCTCCGCCGATTACTCCTTCCTTCATCGCGTCTTGCAGAGGTCCTTGCAATCGCTCAATCCCTTTTTGCATGTCGAGTGTGAATACAGAGAACTCACTTTCTCCTTCAGAGCTCTGTTCTTCCATCCGCTGGTATTCTGCCAAGCGCTCTGTACTTGCCGTCGCAGCATCCATGAGGACGGCAATGGGATGTACCCGCACAATCTGCAAGCGCGGCCTGCCGGTTTCCGTGGGCACAGGATCGCGAAGAAGTCCGGGTATGGCAGGTACCCCATCTGGTACTGCGTACCGCAGGGCGATATTGCGTAGCTCACTGATGGATATCGGTCTCCCCGTAGCCAAGCTTTTGGCAAGTGCTTGCCAATGGTAGCAGCGCCTTAGATCACAACTTGGAGTAATGGCAAGCGCTATGCATCCTCCGAGGATCTTTGCCGTGATTTGCTCGGCACTGCGCACGGGAAAATGGGCGAGAGCAAGAGTGGCGGATGCAATCGAGGGAAGTATTTCTCCGGTCACTCCATGGAAAATCTCATGAGATCCCATTGGGAGATTCCAGGGAGTTGCTTTCAAGAGCGGTACCGGTAGAAGGACCTTGCGGAAGGGGGGAAGTTCCGGATTTTTACGGTGCACGATGCGCCGGATCGGATTGCTTTCGGCAATATCATCTTCCGGAGTGGGGACATACGTTTTCCACGTGATCGTCTGTATCCGGTCCGTGCCCGATGCGGCAAGCACATCAAGCACATTTCTCCCCTCTGCAGCCACGAGAAATTCGTCGGCGTCGAGAGGGGCAATCCAGTTCAACTCTCCTTCCATCACCATTCTCCGGATGTGACCCGAGAGTAGGGAAGATTGCATATGACCCAAGCTCAGACTTTCATGAATTTCCATGGGGATCCCCTCCTCTTGAAGTTTGCGAAGGATTTCCCTGGTATTGTCGATGCAGCGGTGGAGTACGAACACCATCCGCGATGTCATGCTTGCGTGGTGCCGCACGAATGTCTCGATAATGTCCGCTTCATTGCGGACGACAGAGACGATGGCGAGGCGGGGGAGGCTCATACGAAGGAGGGGAAACGTACCCTAAAGAGCGCCCGATTGCACGGCGAGCCGTAGCTAGAAAGTGAGATCGTGTTGTAGTATGTATTTGAAAATTATAGCTTTCTGCAGGGCAGGAATCAGTTTCCTTGAAGTACAATAATATGAGAGTAAGTTATAAGTTGATGTCATCCGTTTTGGATCGTTTCGCCAAACATGAACGAGGCATGAGTGTTGTAGTGCACCCTAGCGAGCTGGAGCTCGGTCCCTACGGGGCACATGTGTTACAGCAATTGTTGAGCCCCGCGGTACATACTGGTGACGATCTGCAGCCGCAAGAACTCCTCGAACATTTTTGTCGTGAGGCCCAGCCGCATAAAAAAGAAGGGAAGCCCGAAGCGTGTCCAAATCTCCATGTTCGCCTTGGCGCAAGGCGATCACTCATTCTAGAAGGACCATGCAGAGATTGTCTTTTGCGTTTTCTGGGTAATATGGAAGCGCCTTCCAGCCCAAAATCAGACGGTTCTTCCGCTTGATCAGGTCAAATTCTGGGTTTAGGATACCCCCACATCATCGGTTGCTATCCAGAGTGGCGGAAAGGGAACTGGCCCGATTGATCCGCCCCCCAACCTCCGAAGACTCGGCACGGTGGGACCTCCAGCCCCATAGGGGGAAGATAGGTCGCACTCGCGCTTCCCCAAACAGGAAGCGATTTTTTACTCGGATTTCCCCCACTCCCGATCTCCCGACTCCCGATTTCACTACCCCCCAATCCTCATGTCCCACCTCTTCACCTCCGAATCCGTTACCGCCCTTCGACTCAGTCGCTGAGGCGACTTCGCTCAGGGTCTAGTTATATTTTCCCCCACTCTATATGTCTCATCTATTCACCTCTGAATCCGTTACGGAAGGTCACCCCGACAAGCTCTGTGATCAGATCTCCGATGCCATCCTCGACGATGCACTTCGCCAAGATCCCCACGCACACGTCGCTTGTGAATGTCTTGCAACAACTGGTCTCGTTGTTGTCGCCGGAGAGATGCGCACGTCCGGGTACATCGACATTGCCGGAGTCGCACGCGAAACCGTTCGTGAGATCGGCTATGACGATGCAGTGTATGGATTTGATCATAAAGCCTGCGCGGTCATTGTCTGTGTGGGAGCGCAGAGCGCGGACATTGCATTGGGCGTTGATGAGTCAACAAATAAAGACCAGGAGCAGGGTGCGGGAGATCAGGGGCTGATGTTTGGGTTTGCTTGCAATGAGACAGCCGAGCTCATGCCGCTCCCCATCAGCCTTGCCCACGGGCTCACGAAGAAACTTGCGACTGTTCGCAAAGCAAATGGACTCCATTACCTTCGTCCGGACGGCAAGAGTCAGGTCACTGTGCAGTACAGCGATGATGGCAAACCCGAGCGCGTGGAGTGTGTGGTCGTTTCCACGCAGCACGCCGAGGAAGTCAGCCATGAGCAGATCTGCCGCGAAATCCGTTCGCACGTCATCGAGCCCGTGTGCGGTGCATACATCGATGCGAAAACGAAATTCCACATCAATCCGACGGGGCGTTTTGTCATCGGAGGTCCTCCCGGGGATTGCGGACTCACCGGTAGAAAAATCATTGTGGATACCTACGGTGGCTACGGACGCCATGGCGGTGGAGCGTTCTCTGGCAAAGATCCAAGCAAAGTAGATCGCAGTGCCGCCTATGCTGCGCGTTGGGTGGCAAAGCACGTGGTGAAAGCGGGGCTCGCGGGAAAGTGTGAAGTGCAGATCGCCTACGCCATCGGCATTGCCGCGCCGGTTTCCATCCGTGTGGATACATTCGGAACTCTGAAACAGGTGCAAGGCGGTCACGCACTTTCTGATCGCAGTATCGAAGCGGCGATTGCCAAAGTTTTCGATCTTCGACCGGCAGCGATCATCCACGATCTCGAATTATTGCAGCCCCAATATAAGAAGCTTGCTTCGTACGGTCACATGGGTCGCGAAGATCTTGGAGTGGTTTGGGAGCAGACGCCACGCCTTGAGGAATTGCTGAGTGCACTGTAATCTCCATTGCTATGGCACTCTCTCCTGAATTCATACAGCAAATGCGGCAATGGAGTGTGGAAGCCCAAAACCAAGCGGGTGCGATCTGTGTCATTTCCAGCGCTGCACGGAATTTTTGCAATGCACTGGTAGGAACAGGAACCATACCAATATCCGCTGCAAACGCCGCTTTTGAATGCGTAAAATCTACAAGCTCACCCGTGGATATGATCACGCATCTTGTCCGCACCCTTATTGTTGAGAGTTCCCCTTACACTGCATCGTATGCTCTGTATTTATTTGGTCAGCAGGACGCAGAGCACAAAAATCTTGTGCTTGGTGTCTTGGGAAGACTGACACATACAGAGAAAAAACTTATCGATCAGAATTCCCCTTGGAACCAATTAGGAACATCTGTCGGAGGAGTGATCGGAATTACTCCCCCCATTACCGTCGGTCCGGGTCTTCCCGTGTCACCGACGCCAACTCCATTGCCCCAGAGACAGATGCGACCATCGCAGCCACTCATTTCTCCCTCGACAAAAAAGCCATAAAAGGAAGGCATAGTCTTGCTTTTGCTAAGCATGGCGATATCGTCTTGAACTATGGGTGATCTTTAAGGCGTGAAGAGCCGGCATCCGTTCATGGACATGGGTCATCAGATCACCACGTGAGCCGTGCCACCGACAACTGGTGCCATCATGAGTATGTTGATCGGACGCAGATTCTCAAACCGCTTTTTACCAGTTATGCCAATGCAGTCCGCGTCCTCATGTGCAAGCATTGCTTTGTCATGGAAGCCGAATTCCCTAAAAAAGAGGTGAAGCAATCTTTATGAAGGTGATGCTTCAGGAGCACTTGCATTCCATCGACAGAGGTGTGTAATGGTTGCATGCTAAATTCTTCACTGGAGACTTCAACAGTTTCTACGGATGAATTAGATCTACCACCCACGCATGCATTCATTCATGGCGGACCGGGATATATGCCGTCACCGGAAGCGGCACTCGCAGAGCAGAGAATTCAGCAGTATCGGCAGTTATGTTTTGAGGGTCAATCGGCCACACAACATCTTCAAATCAACCTCACTCATTATGAAATTGCAGTGCCAGGGGAATTCATCTCAGGGTTAGAAGGCCTGTTTGCTTTCGATGAAAGTTGTACCGATCAGAAGGAACTCGATCAACGTTTAGATCATATGCAGCGTAATTTCATCGGGAGATGTTTAGAGCAATTTGTATTTGTTCGGCAAGAGGGACAGACGGATCCGATAGCTCAACCTGAAAAATGTCGGGCAGTTTGCCAGGCATTTTCTTACATTGCTGCAACATATCCCTCCCTCCGTGAACCTGCTTTACGAGTACTCGATCATCTTGGTGGCAGATCCGATGCAAGAGGTGAAGCTCGTGTTGCTATGGCACAAGTTGATCCTCAGCGTGCAGTGAATGCTTATGAGCAGGAGGCAGCGGCAGCAATCTCGCAGTGCTCAAAGCAAACATCAGTAGGTCTAAAGAGTGCAGACATCCTTGGGGATGATGCCAATTGGCAACTGGCAGGCAACCCCTTTCCTACAGGTAAATCGTTGTGATGATGCTGGATGTGCATATAGGCATCCTCCGTCGATTCTGTAGTCTGGTATTATCTGATCCGTTCAGTACATTCATGCACACAGAAGAAACAGAGTTGGCTTCTCCAGTAGATTCAACCGAAGGAGCGCCAGATGCTCCTCCTCAGGCCAATACTGGAGCTGCTACAACTAATAGTGATCCCAAAAACGATATTACTGCAGAAGCGCGAAAAGTTATCGCACGACGCATGGGCAACGCCCGCCGTTTGTTGCGGTAGTGTTATCGCTTCGGCTTAATCGCGGTAAATCCCAGCAACTCCCACACGGCTTTCTGCTCTTCGGAAAACTTCATGGAGCCCTTCTGCTTGCGGTCTGCGACGATGAGCGCGAGGTGGTAAATGTGGCTGCTAGAGGAACTACGGAAATAGGGAAATACGGAAATAGGGCAGAAAAATGAACCTATTTCCCTATTTCCGTACTCCCTATTTCCCTTACTTCCGTTCCCGGATAGTAATACCGCAATATCTCCTCCCCGGTCTTCCCTTCCCCCGCCTGCCCCTCGGCTCCGCACCCGCTCATGCCCACTCCGTGTCCTGCCATAGGCATTCCCTTGCACCACGGGTCGGGCTTGCTTCCGAATATTTCTGCGTTCGGAAAATTCTTCCATCCCGCTTCAACGGGGCTACGCGTCCGACCGTCGTCTGAGGAGAAGTACGGCGGTTTGATCAGTACATCGTTCAGCATTAACACACTGTTTGCCGTTGCACGCACGGCTTTCACCCAATGGGGATTTTTAAGCTCGAACGCTATTCCTTTATACCATTGAAACCGTGTCGGTGAATCATCCCCATCGTAGGGCATACCAGGAAATTTTCTCTGAAGCGGGTCCAGATAAAATGCCGCATACGTCCGTGCTGCGATTGCAAATGCACGCTGTTTTTCATACGGCTCTGTATCGGGTTCTTCCGCAAGCCCCGCGAGATAATCCTCAAGAGTGATGGTATTGATGATCGCGGGTTTGCCTTCGATCATGGTGCACTCGAGTGTACCGCGGTATTGCGTCTTCAGTTTTTTGAGGTCAACTACATCGCAACTTGTCGCAGCGGCTTCGCGGGTGGAGAGGCGTATTCGAATAGTTATGATTTGCGACTCGTCTCGGCGAAGGCCAGAGCCGAAGTCGGATTTGCGATTTGCGATTTCGCCAGCGGTTTTCTGAGTAAGTGTAGATTTTTCTATTAGTGGCAATGTTTCATCGGAAAAAGGTTCGGCATTTCTTGCTCTGCGACCCGTTACCTTTAGCGTGTACTCCACTCCCCCGATCGTGAGTGTGTATGTTCCCGGTTCAATCGGATATTCCACTTTCAGGCGTATAGCTTGCACCGATTGTGGCGGAAGACTTTCTGGAAGTAGGAGATCAGTGCGAACCAGCATATCGCGACCTGCGAGTTCTTGGCTAAGGCCGATACGGTTACTGCTCCTCGAAACTTCTGCGATTCTGGTGCGGCGGCCAACTTCAGTGTTCCCGCTTCGGTACTCCACAAGAAAGATTGCCGTATCGCCGGGGCGACCTTCGATAGTCGTTGTTCCGACAGCAGAAATTCCCGATACCGGCTCGTTCGTTGCCAATCCCAATCGTTCCTTTTGTCTCTGCGCCAAAATGCCTGCACTCTTAGCTCTTGCGACCACCGGGAAGCGGATTGGCATGCTGTAGTCGTTGCGTGCGACATTGATGCGTACCTGGTTCAAGGTTTCTGCAACGTAGTACCCCGGGCAATCCGTGGAGAGAAGGTTTTTGTGCCCGAGGATCGTGGGCACTTCCTTGCCATGGAAACGCGTCTTGTCATCGGGATCAATGTGGTAGCGCTTGGAAAGCGTGATCAGCAGCCACTGCAGTGAACGCATCTGCGCCTGCGTCGGTTTTTCCACGTCGAAGTTTCCCATAAGTGCGATGCCAACGGTGCCGATGTTGCCGCAGTACACATGACCACCTGTGACATAATCACCACCAGCTTTCCCTTCAAAAATACTGCCGTCATCGGCGACGACGTAGTGGTATCCGATATCTCCCCACCCCCTGCCATTGGCGTGCATTTCATACAGCGCACGCATTCGCTCTTCAGAGTCGCGGTCATCACCCGTCACTTGTATGGCAGTGTGGTGCACGACGAGCAACTTCACTTCCTTGCTGTACTCCAGCGCCCAGCGGTAGGTTTCGTCCCTTTTTTTGCGTACCGTACGCGCAGGAACAAATTCCTCCGGATAGAGTTTGCGATTCTCTATGCAATCCTGCTGTCGCTGCGAAATTGTGTCGGGTTCCGATGTTTTCTCCTGTGGATCGGTTTGTTTTTCCAAGGGAGCTGCCTCTTTCGTGTATAGGAAAGATTCATCGGCTCCCCACTCGGAGCGGGAGATTATGCGGAAAGGGGTGGCGGCAAAAGCAACATCGGGCAGTATCCCGAGTATTGTTACGCAGAGGATCACCGATGAAATTCCCGCGAGCGTTTTTCTCATGTGGAGACCATTGTCGGGCTTTTACAGGACTTTTTCCATTTCTATTCCACTGTTTTATTCTCTTTCAAAACTATTTCATAGCTTCTCACCATTCTCTCCATCGAGAATGATTCTTCCGCCGTCCCTTTGCCGATCGCGCCCATCAGCGCACGCTTCTCCGGATTGTTTTTCAAATCCAATATGGCATTGCGAAGGTCTTTGGCGGATCCGGCGGGAACGATCACGGCGTCACGTCCATTTTGAAGATACCCCGCGATCCCGCAGGCATCTGTCACAATCGTCGGAATTCCCATCATCATCGCTTCGCCGGCAACGAGACCAAAGGGATCGTGTTCACGTGAAGGGAGGACGAAGAGGTCGAGGCTGCGGTAGAAGGATGCAAGGTCATCGACAAGGGGGAGAATGATTGTTGATTGCTGGTTGCTGGGTCCCAGCTCTGTAGCGGAAGATCGCGATCTTCCGCTACAGAGCTGCGCTTCAAGTTTCACTCGTTCTGGTCCAGTTCCGACGATTGTAAGGGAAATATCGGGCAAATCTCGTATTGCATCGATCAGGACATCGATGCCTTTGTCGTTGGAGAGGCGAGCAATCGTGCCAATGCGGAGTTTCCCCTCCCCCCGTGGGGGAGGGGCAAGGGGTGGGGGCGACAGCCGTGAAGTATCAATCCCATTTGGTATAGCAATGACATTCTGGAATTCTAATTTCTCATAGATCTTCTTACTAAGATCCGAAACAACAACCGTAGTCGCGAGCTCGCTCAATTTTCGCAGTTTTGGCAGCCAAGGATTTCTGGTAAGCCAGCGTCCGATGCGGTCATGCTCTATCCAGATCACCCGGATCCCCTCTTCTGTTAGATGCTTTGTGAGGAGCAATTTTTCGGAGAGGCTGAGCATACAGACGACATCCGGACGGGAGGAAAGTTGCAGGTTGCAAATTGCAGAACGGATTTTTTTCCCCATGGAGAGTTTTCTCCACAAAAAAGTGAATGCGGCAACTTTGCTCACGGGTGGAATGCCTATATCCAATTCAAAAATTTGCAATTTACAACCTGCAACTTTTTTTAAAAGTGTCGAACAGCTCCCCATGAATGCAACTTCATGTCCGCGCTCCTTCAATCCTTTCATGAGTGCCAATGTCTGTACCTCCGCTCCGCCGAAGCGGCTTTCCAAGGGGAAGCGGGTGAAAAGGATTTTCATGGAAGTATTATGTATTAAGTATTGGGTATTACGTATAACGTCGCTATACATAATACGTAATACCTAATACGTAATACTTCACGCCATCCAGGATTCAATCAGACCGCCGATTTCCTCTTGGACCACATCACTCTGATACGACGTGCAAATACAGACCTCCGCCCCCGCTGTCTTAGCATCTGTGACATACCGGTCACTGTCACTCGAAGAAATCAGAGCAATCCGTGCCACAGGATTTATTTTTTTCAAATACCGGATGACTGCAGGTCCGTTCTCCGTTGGCATTTCGTAGTCGATGAAGGCAAAGGCGATGTCAGGATGTTTATCGATCAATTTCTTCGCTTCCTCCGTTGTCATCGCATGCAGGAGATCCACTTTCCAGTGGTTATGCCGGAGGAAGCCTTCGAGCATGAGTTGTTTGGCATCGGAATCGTCGGCAATCAGGAATTTTGGTAAAGGCATATTGCTATTGTAAACGAATACATGCATCCCGTAGAGATGGCACTCTGTGCCGTCTTTTTGCCTTCGAGGAGACGGCATAGAATGCCATCTCTACACACACAATCACGCGCATGCCAACTTCCTCAAAAACCCCCCGATCTGTTTGAGGGAACACCTCTTCCCATCGACTTCATGATGGAAGCTCTGCCCGTCCCATTGCTCATCGGAACCGATGCGCACGCAGACGAGTTCTCTTGGGAATTCTTCCTGGACGGTTTCCAGCATCGCCGGGCTTGGGCAGGTGATGAGTACGGGGCATTTCTCAGCTTTGCGGGCATCACGCACGCACTCGCACGCGATGATCGTATTAAACGACATCTGGAATTCATCGATCGCTTCCGACTCGTTATCATCTGCATAAATATCCTCGAGAGCGAGGTGCTTCCAGCCCGGATGCTCCTCGAGGAACATCGCCGCAAGGAGTTCCCTGGTTATATCGGTGGCGCCAGCAATCAGGAGAAGCATGTGTAGAGGAGTTAACATATTATTATAGCATGAATATTGGTATTTGGGAAGATTGGAGGAGGGCTTGTGGAAGCCAATATCACGGGTCATGCGGTCAAAAATGCATACGTAGAGACGTCCGGCCGGACGTCTCAAAACCCAAAACAAAAAAAGACGTGCCGCGGCACGTCTCTACGAGATCGTCGCCTGTCCCCCCATATATCCCCTGAGCACCTCCGGCACGGTCACTGATCCATCTCCATTCTGATAGATCTCCAGAATCGGAATCAAAATCCGCGGTGATGCGATGCAGGTATTATTCAGCGTGTGGACGAATTTTTTTTCGCCTTCCTGCGTCGTGTATTTAATATTCAACCGACGTGCCTGGAAATCTCCGAGGTAGCTGCAGCTGTGTGTCTCTCCATATCCGTTGCGGCTTGGCATCCACGTCTCGATGTCCTGCATGAATACTTTTCCCTTCCCCATGTCTCCGGTGCAGACATCAACAATTCGATAGGGCAATTCCAAAGCTTGTAGAATATTTTCTGCGTTATTGCGGATCTCCTCAAACATCGCGAGAGCGGTTTTCGTGTTCGCTTCACAGAGAACAACCTGCTCCACTTTTTCAAACTGATGGACGCGGTAGAGCCCTTTCGTATCCTTCCCGTATGTTCCTGCTTCTCTCCGAAAGCACGCACTGTAGCCGGCATAGCGCTTCGGAAGATCCTCCGCAGTCAGTGTTTCTCGGCTGTGGTAGCTGCAGACCGTGACTTCCGATGTGCCGATCAAGTGCAGTCCATCAGGTTCAATCGCCGCGCCCGGTTTCTCCTGTCCCCCAACTGCGTAGATATTCGCCTGATCCGCGCCTGGGAAGAATCCCGTACCGATGAAACATTCTTCATTGGCCATCAGCGGCGGCGCGAAGAGGGTCCAGCCTTTTTTTACAAGCGAATCCATCGTGTAGCGCAGTACTGCCTGATGCAGCCGTGCGCCGTCGCCTTTCAAGAAATAGCTCCGTGCGCCGGAGACCTTTGCGCCGCGCGGGATATCGATGATGTCGAGTGCCTCCCCAAGAGTGACATGGTCTTTGGGTGTAAAGGAAAATTTCTTCTCCTTCCCGACGCGCTTGCTTTCTACATTATCCTTGTCACTCTTTCCAACCGGTACCGTATCCAAAGGAATCGCCGGGAGTATGTACTGCATCGCGCGCCATTCGGTTTCGAGAGTCTTCAGTTGCTCCTCTCCTTCTTTTACTTTTGCGCTTAATGCTTTCATCTCTGTGAGCGAGGCAGTTTTCTCATCGCCTTTCAGCGAGGGCATTTTCTTACTCGCAATATTCTGGGTGCTGCGCATGCCATCAACTTCCTTCTGCAGTTCCCTCCTTTTCTGATCCAACTTCAAAAAATCGGCGATGGAAATCGCGATATTCTTTTTCTTTGCGGCATCTTGGTAGACATCGGGTCGTGCGCGGAGATCATCAAGGTCGATCATGCATGGTATGGTACAGAAGGAACCGATAACGCGGAATGCGGATCATGCGGTCCTCCGCTGCGTGTGTTGCATCGCATTTGCAAAATCGTCTTCCAGTCCATACATTCGTTTCTGCAAGTTCAAAGGATCTTCGTCCGTATTCCCATGGATGGCGTGCGTGTAACGCCGATAGAGGTTCCAGTAACGTCGTGCAAATGCAGTAGTCATAACAGAAAGATACTCAGAAG
>Ga0155266_158_pt1 | contig 19918 bp, 20 predicted proteins | sample RifCSPhighO2_02_FD_106234 | JGI IMG/M metagenome (GOLD analysis project Ga0155266, IMG submission 106234) | Candidatus Peribacteria bacterium RIFCSPHIGHO2_02_FULL_53_20 | reverse complement strand
ATCGAACACAATTTGGTGAACGGGGGCAGCTATCGCGTGTATGCAGGATTGAAAAATGGAAAGCCTCCTGCGATGCCCGAAGGTGCAGCTGAGCGCCTTGCCAAGTATCGAAGCGAGGAAAGCGATATGGATTCCAAAAAAAACCATGCCGAGTTCTTCGCGCGCATCGAGGAGAGCAAACGGCAATGTGTTGCGTTCATCAAGGATGCCGTCGCCAAAGGCAAGCGTGTGTGGATCTATGGCGCATCCACGAAAGGCAATACCATTTTACAATACTACGGTCTGGATCACTCACTGATCGAAGCCGCCGCAGAGCGAAGTCCCGAGAAATGGGGCAAATTCACGGTTGGAACCGGCATTCCGATTGTCTCCGAAGATGAAGCCAGGAAAGCCAAGCCCGATTACTTCCTTGTGCTGCCCTATGCATTCTTCGACGAGTTCTATAAGCGCGAAGAGCAGTGGCGCAAAGACGGCGGACAGTTTATTGTTCCTCTTCCTCAATTCCGCGTCGTTCCATGACGAAAAAAGCCCTCATCCTCGGCATCACCCTTCGACTCCCCCGCTGCGGCGGGGTCGCTCAGGGTAAACCGTTTCTTTCATTTCTTCATATATGAATAAGAAGAAAGCTCTTATTCTCGGCATCACAGGCCAAGACGGCAGCTATCTCGCAGAACTGCTTCTGAGTAAGGGGTATGAAGTGCACGGTCTCATTCGTCGTTCAGCAACCGGCAATACGAAAAACATCGAGCACCTGACAGACAAAATCACGCTGCACCGTGGCGACTTGGCCGATACCACCTCACTCTATCGAACGATCAGCTCAGTACGTCCTCAAGAGATCTATAACGAAGCCGATCAGGACCACGCCGGCTGGAGCTACGATCTGCCGGATTACGCGTCCGATATCACGGGCTCTGCTCCGGGCCGCGTGCTCGAGATCATCCGTGCAGTGGATCCCGCTATCCGCTTCTTCCAACCGCTGACCAGTAACATGTTTGGCATTACTGATGAAAAAACACAAAATGAGAATACCCCGCTTCGCCCCCAAAGCCCGTATGCTTGCGCAAAAGTCTACGCACTCATGCTCACGCGCTACTACCGCGACGTTCACAAAATCTTTGCATCCACCGCCACATTCTTCAACCACGAGTCCCCACGCCGCACGGATTCCTATGTCTCCCGGAAAATCACCAAAGCCGCGGTGCGGATCTCTTTGGGACTCCAGAAGAAATTATTCCTCGGCGATATCGACGCCAAGCTCGACTTTGGCTTTGCCGGAGAATACATGGAAGCCGCATGGAAGATCTTGCAGCTCGATGCCCCCGACGACTTCGTGATCGGCACGGGCGAAGCGCATTCCGTTCGGGAATTTCTGGAAGAAGCATTCAAGGCAGTGGGTCTGAATGCAGCAGACTACATCGAGATTGATCCCAAACTCCTTCGCCCCGGAAAGACCAGCACGCTCATCGCCGATTATTCCAAAGCCAAGAAAACATTTGGGTACGAGCCCAAGGTGAAGATGAAGGATTTGGTGAAAATTATGATTGATGCGGATAGGGAGCAGGAAAAGATGTTGGTAGGACAATGATGGGAAAGTGGGTTAAAGGGTCATTTGACGATATTTGTTTGACATTGTAATATAAAAATATATTATAATAGTATGTCAAATTCCCTTTCATCTACAGAAAAGCCCACTGATTCGGGATTGGGGGCAGATATGACAGCATCCGTCATAGCTGCGGTCACGAATATGCGGACAGAACATGCCGATCGAATTTGGGATTTGTGTCCTGAAATCGCACGCCGAGTGGAGGAGGAATACGCCGCCCTTGCAGCCGATGGCAAAAAAATCAATCATCATGACTTTGCGCATGCAAAACGCGTCGGGGAAATTGCACGTCAGGTGGCCAAAGACGAATGGGGCGACGAACATATCGCGAAGCTTGCAGGTATTGCAGGACTCGTCCACAACGCTGACCGGATCATTCAGGCACAGAAAGGAATTGGTCGCCGAGAAGTTTCACGCGATGAGGTCATCGCACTTGTGAAGAAATGGATAGAAAACAATCTCGAGGAGACCGATGTGCTAACCGTCCTCGATGCTGTCCTCGGACATGATGGAAGAAATTCTGAGGAAGACTCACCAGTGAAAATCGCACTGCAAGACGGCGATCGCGTCGTGAATCTCGATGCCGACCTATTCCCCCGCTCGGGTCAATATTACAGTGATCTCCCCGTAGTCGATTTCAAACATTTCCTCAATGATCCGGAGGCTACGTATCGAAATCCGAAAACCGTCCTCAGAGATATCAACTATTCCCTTGACTGGGTAAAATCTGAAAGTGGAGTCTGTGTGCGCACGAAACTCGGAATGGAAATGGCTCAGCAACGCGCAAAAGTGTTCACTTTATTCTTTGAAGTGCTCAAGGCGCAACTTGCTCAAGAAGGAATCGACATGGAGTAAACACATGATCACTCACGGGATTTTTACGCCTTGCAAAGATCGAGAAAAGTCCTCAGAAACCCCTCATGATGCGGAATCATCTCCTTCGGAATCTCGGTAAAGAATTCACCGTCACCCGGAACATCAGTTGTCCGGCAGACACAGACGAGGGATAGCGCACTGCTATAGGGATGATCCGGCCACATATAGGCATCAATAAACTTCTCGAAAGTGATATCAATCCCCAGTTCTTTTTTTGCAATCCGGCGACAGGCATCCGGGATGGATTCGCGGTAATGCATGTACCCACCAGGGATATGCCAGCCATCCCAGTCTGCATCTTTGCGATGCGTCAGCAGGAAGTTACTGCCGGTTGTGGTCACAATCACCTCAACAGCCGGAATAGGTACGATGCCATGGATCGCTTTCCAGACATCCAAAGGCATATGCGGCGGCAGAAGATTCTCCTTGGGGAGCTTTTTTAGCAGCGAAACCAACTGTGTGATTTCTTCGGAAGTCATACGGAAAGAATAGCGAAAAAAAAGAATACCGGTGCTTCTTTTATGCAATCGGCCGAAAGAATTCCTTCGATGCCGCGTCTCCCGGATAGGGTCCTTGTTTTACTTCATGCATGCGCGTGTCCTCAAGAAATTCCACACCGTGCCCGCCGCTCAAAATCAAAGCAAACTCCCCTGCACCGATCTCTTCTTTTGCGACTTCCTCCCAGGAATCATCAAAGATCGTCAGGCGTACCTTCCCACTCTCCACGTAGAAAAACTCACTGACGGATTCCACGGTGATGGATCGGTCGGGATGCCTGTGCGGCTTCACTACATATCCCTTCGAACGCTCCATGACGCCTACCTGAAACGGATCCATGGGCTCAGTAATAAACTTGATGCCATTGACCTTCGGACGCCTGCCGATGATCGCGAGCGTGCGACCGTGGGAAGTGATGTTCTTCAGATCAGACATAGGGTGAGTTTATAGCTATTACACAGCCTCAGCTAGAATTCTCTCCATCCTCTGCACCCACGAATGCCGATGCACGATCTCCGCACGCTCTTCGGGATTTCTCAGTGGGTGCTCGATGGCGTTTACGATGGCCTCAGCCAGGCTTGCCGCGTCACCTGGAGCGCAGAAATGCACGATGCGGTCGCTGACAATATCGCGAATCGGCGGGAGATCGGCACAAACAATGGGCTTGCGCGCAGCGAGGTATTCAAACAATTTCAAGGGAGACGTATCCCGCAAAAAGTACGGATGCCGGCTTTTGGGCGCGGGATAGACACAGACATCACACGCGGCAATCGCCGAAGGCACGCGGCGGACGGGGACAGAGCCCTGGAAGTGGATATCCTGCGCCGTGAGTCCGCGCTCCTGCGCTTGGCGCTTGTAGGTGCCAAGCCATGTACTCGGTCCGCCCACGATCCAGCAGAAGACCGGTAATCCCTGTTTGCGCAGAAGCGCTACAGCATCAATCAGTTCGGCAACCCCCTTCTCCATGGTATCGCGGGTAACGAGAGATCCTACGTACCCGATAACTGTACGATCGGGCGGAAGTGACCAATCCTGCTTAGCGAGACCCGATTCGGGCAGGTTGTAGAAGCGCTCGAGATCGACCCCGTCCCCCTCCACAAGCATCCGACGTGGATCACACCCCCATGAAAGCAGTTCATCACGCATCGCCCGCGTGAGACAAATAGTGAGCCTGCAGCGATTAGCCATACGTACAAAACGACGTTTGAAAAATCTCGGGAGTGTATGCAATTCCAGAATGATCGGAATTTTTGTGTCGAGAAGAGCGGGAAGTAATACTGGTGAGCGGACATAGAGGATATCGGCGGGAAACGTTGCAAAGAATTTCTTGAGCGCAGAGCGGTAGGAAAGCATCGCAACGGCAAACGCGAGGTGCCCCGGGACGAATGCAGAGCTGAGTGCATCAAACTGCTGGAGCCTCACGATGCGAAACGATTCCGGTATGCCATAAAAACTGAAGGCGCTTTCTAATGGGACTGCGCCCACGGTTGGCGTGACGAGCGTCACTTCATGATCCAAAGCTGCTATGGCATGGCACACCTGAGCCACTTGGTAGCCGTGAGCTTTTTCCGTGGGAAAGCGTGTGTGCGTGACGTAGGTGATGCGCATGGATGCTAGTATAAACCTCGATGCAGTCATCCGTCCTCATGTTCGGCTTCCATAATCTTGAGTCCCCGCGCCATCTCACTGTACGGAAATATTATGAGAGCAAAGGAAAAACCATCGTAGAATGCCACACATCGCAAAAAGGCTTCTTTCCAAAATGCCGCGACCTCATGCGGCAATTCAGAACCAATGGAAAAGCATGCCGTACAGTCGTCGTGACCTTTCCCGGGCATCATCTCGTGTGGCTTGCCTGGCTACTGACCCGTTTCCCGAGAAAAATCCTCGTCTTCGATGCATTCATCTCCGCATACGACACACTCGTGCGTGATCGTAAAAAAGTGCATCCAGGAAATCCCGTTGCATGGTTCATCTGGCTCACCGACTTCATTGATTGTCATCTTGCAGATGAGATTCTGATTGATACCAAAACGCATAAGGAATACTTCAGCCGCACATTTCACCTGCATCCGGCTGATATCACGGTGGTGTACCTCGAAGCACCAGAGAACTTCCGTCCGGATCCACATCATCGCAAAACCATCGGAAAAACATGCGAAGTGCTGTTTTATGGAAGTTACATTCCACTGCAGGGAGTGGACGTCATTCTCAGGGCGGCAGCAATCCTCCATGAGCAACATGCGCAGATCCATTTCACACTCGTGGGCGGGGGGCAAACGTACGCCGCCATGCGGATACTGGCAACGGAATGGAAGCTAAGCAACGTCACCTTCAAGCCTTTTATGCCACTCCAGGATCTTCCGATGATCATCCGTGATGCCGATATCGCTCTCGGCATTTTCGGCACCGGAGATAAAACCCAGCGCGTGATTCCTCACAAAGTGATTGAGTGTATGGCCTGTGGCGTGCCTGTGATTACGGCAGATACTCCGGCAATCCACGAACGATACAAAGAGGGGAAAGGGATATATTTGGTTCCCGCAGGAGATGCGCATGCACTGGCGGGGAAGATTGTGGAATTGCAGAAGGAAAACCCTCACCAAATCCTTTCCCCTACGTATCTCCTCCATCCCCTGTCCCCTTCCTAGGATCCCCTCCATCCCCTAGCCCCTTCCTCCACGAGAGGAAGGGGGAGCCCACTTTGAGAAATAGGCAGAAGAATTCATAGGGAACTTGGATGATGAGAAAAAAAGAGACGGTCGCGTCCGGGAAAGTGCCGTCATGCATCCCGTGAGCAGTGCGTAGAGAAGCGCATGTTTGACGAGCGAACCACAGTGAGCGAGGAGTTTGCGCTTCTCAGCACTGCGAGCGGTGATGCATAGGCACTTTCCCGTTAGCGACTACGTGTTTCTTTCTGCCATTTCTTTGCACGAGCAAAGAAATGGCAAACCAATGAGAAGCAGCCGATGTCATTCTTGTGAAGCCTTGAGTCCCCCCTCACCCAACCCTCTCCCACAGGGAGAGGGTAGTTAGATTGGATGCTTCTAAAACCAGATTGCGGAGTGCCGTACAGCACCGCAGAATGATGTGGTGAACACTGCACTCCACCACCATGCGAAGCAGATCCTCCTCTATATCCTCAGTGGAGGCACTGGAGCGGTAGTAGAAATTGTGAGCTACCTACTGCTTCTCCGTTGGGGTATGTGGTACATCGGCGCATCGGTGATTGCTTTCGTCCTCAGTTACGTCACGGCATTCACTCTCCACAAATACATCGTCTTCAAGAAACCGGATGATTTCCTGAAGCATCTCAAACGCCATCTGACTGTGGAGGTGTTTAATCTCCTTGTCACCAATATCCTTCTCTTTGTCCTCGTGGAATACACGCAACTTGGAGAGGAGTGGAGCAAAATCCTCACGATGGGGTTGGGAGCGACGTGGAATTTTTTGCTGTTTAAATTTTTGGTGTTTGTGTAGTAGAGACGTGCCGCGGCACGTCTCTACGAACATATGGAATTAACTGCATGTTTCAAAAACGCCGGCACCGCCACATACGTTTCATACGCCTCCCTTACCTTCTTCTGCATCTCTTCAAATCCTTCATCATTTAATCTCCTCCACCACTCCTCCACTCGCTCCGGAAGCCTCGCAATATCTGTAAACGGCACCCGAAGAATAAACGAGTCGTAATCAATCTTGTCGCTGAGCGGCAAAACACAATCTGTATCGATGAGTAATGGAATCCGCCCGAGGCTCAATGCTTCGTAGAACCGATACGAAAAATTCCCGTCGCCTTTCACAGAGAGCGCAAGATCCGACTGAAGCATGTTGTCACGATATTCTTTCCGTGCCTGCACAGGATTAAGTTTGATAGTGTCGCTATGACCCGAGTAGCTGCTGCGGATAATGAAATTTGTAGAGACATTGTCATGACATTGTAATGACGTAATCGCAGCACGCCGGAAACTGAGTCCTTTGCGGCGAGCACGGAGAAGTGGCTGAGCAGTCAATAATGCTTGCGCATCAACTGTGGCATTCTGCACATACGTTCCTATGCGATTGCGCAGGCTTCGGTAATCCGCCCATCCACAAAATCCAACGGTCGGAATCTCCGCTTTCTTGCGGATCTGCAACGCTTCCCCTTGCAACAAATCTTCCGCATAAGCAGGCATCGCTATTTCTTCCGGATGTTTGGTTTGACCGTACATCGATGTACGAAAGACAACCGTATTGGATAATGGCACCTGATCATCGCGATCGCCATGCCAAAAGACGATAATCTTTTTACCATACTTTTTGCTCAATGCCTCGAATTCCGCGACGTAATCATGACACTTACGCAGCGTGGAGAAATTATGCGCAAGGAGCAGGTAATCCGCCTTCGCAGGATCATCCGTGATCTGCACATACGAGTCTTTGATCTCCCGAAAGGCATTATTCATGAACAGAATCGCATCCCGCTCTTCCTTCCCAAAATTGGGATACAGCAGCGGAATGAGAGGAACGCCTGAAAGCCGACGGGTGTAGATGGTCATCACGGAAAAACGATGGAGGATACGAGCAGTTTCAAGGGAAATTCGTTACGCTACAAGCAATTCATCTTATGAAACGCTCCTACCACAAGCTCCTCCAGTATGTCTTCAAGCGGTTTTCCGTCCTCAAGGCATTCCGCACGGGATTCCCGACACTACTTTATTACGCGCAGCGACCGTCTTTCGGAGCTTCCGAGAAGCCGGCGCTCTGCACCATGAATATTCTCCCGCCGATGATGACCGTGTGGTACCACTGCGCAAAAAAAGCCCTCGCTGATAAAGCGGATATCTGGATCTTCGATTGCTCGGGAGAACTCGAGCCGAAGGATTTTCCCAGCGCGCGCGTGCAGAAATTTCTGAATCTCTACGCCGCAACGAAGTGTGATGAGTTTCTCTACTCCATTGCTCGTAACCGCAGGATCGGGTGGATTTGTGATGATGATATCTTCCTGCTTTCTCCGAAGATTTTGCCGATTCTGGAGCGGGAATTTGCCATACCGAATACTGCGTCTGTCAGTTTTCGACCGCGGCGATGGCACTACACGCTCGGCGGAAAGGAATACGAAGCTAGTAGCAGCTATTGTACGGTCATCAACCGTGACATCTTCTGTGGAAAAGAACAACTCTCCCTTAAGCCCGCCGATGGGAACATCCATGTGAGCAAAACGGGACCACGTCGCTATGACACGTTTGATAAGGCGAATCAGACCCTGTTGGAAAAAGGGTATCGCTGCACCGTGCTTCCAGAGCAGGAACGCAAAGAATGCATCGCAGGATTTTCCGGCATAAGCGGCGGCGTAATGCTGCTCCGGTACTTCAAAACACCGGACCAGACACTGGAATACTTTCACTCTGCTCCGGTGGATCGCTGGGGAGGAAACATGCTCCATGGCGCACTTGCCGCAATGCTCGGCATTTCTGTGATTCAGGAATTGGCGGAAAAGATCAGCGGGAAGCGCTATCCGTTGCCATCTCTGCCGGATCGTAAGGATCTGGAAAAACTCCGAAGCGATCATGCGCATCTCATCAAGAGACCGGAGGCGCTGGCGTGGATGGAGGAAACGTGTGAGAGGCTCAGACAAGTCTTGTAACGGCAGGCGCCTGTCCTGAGATTTTCGAAGGCGTCCCGCCTGCCTACCGACCAGGCAGCCGAGACGGCTGCCGTTACGGACACTCTTGAACTGTGACGTACGTGATTGGATGATCCTCCGTCGCAAAGAGCTGCGTCTCCCCCGGTTGCGGCCACTGGGTAATGCGGTAATAAGGACATTCCGCGCTTTCCCCCTCGACCACACGGATATCTCGTCGGAAGAATCCTTCTTTTTCCATACGAGGGATGCCTGTGGCAACATACATCGCATTGTTCGGGAGAATAGTATTGACAGCCTTGCGCGCGACACCCCATGTATAGAGCCCTTCAGAGGTAAGACCTAAATTCTTCGGCAAAAGACCAACGGTACGATCAAAGAAACTATTACATGTGCCATAACTGTACAGACACAGCGCACCAACATGCGTGACGATGATGGCAACAACGATCAGACCCATTGCAATACCATCGATCCTCGGAAAGCGACGGAAGCAGTGCCGCAAACCCACAATGCCGAATCCAATGAGAATGGGATACGCGGGAAAAGCGAAACGGATGGCCTGCACCCACCAGAAGGATGTGAGCATCCATACGCCAAACATCCAGAGTAAAAGAATCTTCTGGCGCCTCCATTCCTTCGCAATACCGTACGCCGCAAAGATCATCAAGATCGGGAGAATATTATGCGATGGATTGAGATAATAGAGTAGGTTGTCCCACATCTGAGTGAGTGGATGCGGCGCCCCAACGGAAAGTTCCTCTGTGTAGAGCGTGTGGAACGGATTGCCGAATACCCGGAAATTGCGGTACAGCCAGAGACCGAAAAGTACACTCCCCAGAAACGCACCGGCATAAAACCACCGCGAGCGAAGATCTTCGCGGCGCCAAAGCAGTACTGCGAGGACAAAAACGCCGAAGATCGGCACGCCATTGTAGCGCGTCAGTGATGCGAGTCCAATCGCAATGCCGGAGGCGAGATACCATCGCTGATCATCCTCCGCGCGCAGAAATGCATAGAGCGCGGCAAGGAACAGAGCGGTAAAGAGCAGATCCGCGGATCCGAGCATCGTCATCAGTACAAATCCGTGATGCACAGCAACCAGAGGAACAGTAAAGAGCGCGACACGTTCGGAAAAACTCTCTCGCAACAGGAGATATGTGAGGATAAGAGTCGCTATTCCCGCAACAAACGTCGCCGTTTTCATCCCAACCGAAAATCCGAGCAGTGGAATGAGAGGGTACGAAAGAAACGCGTGCAACGGTAAATGCTTGGCATAGGGAATATCCAGCAATTCATAACGTCCGTGCGTCCAGAGGCTTTCTCCGAGGAGCGCGTAGAACGCGGTGTCACTCAAAATGGGATACTGGAGCCCCGGAAGCCAGAGAATGAAGAGGAGAAGGCAACTGCCGACAAGGACGAGGGTGCGTTTCATGAATGAGAGACCTCGAAATACCGATGCGATCGTATTCTAAGGGAAAGAAACACCCACACCCACTTGAACCAGTCTTTCCAGTTGATCTTTTTCCCCTCCTCCACTGAACGAGGGTGGTAGGAAATGGGAAATTCACTGATGGGGATACCGCGACGGGCAAGCATGATTGTGAGCTCCGGATCGAAGCGGAAATCATTTTCCTGCAGCGGCAACGTCTTCAAAATATCCGTGCGCACCATCTTATAGCAGGTCGGCTGGTCGGTGAGCTTCGTGCGGTACAGCGCATTGCAGATGAGTGTGAGCATGCTTCCGCCGATAAAGAAGGTCAGATGTACGAACTGCTTCTGTTGCTTCAACCGCCGCGAACCGAATACTGCGGGAAGATTATTCTCCTCAGCAAAGTGCAGCAACGCGGGAATTTCTTCGGGGCTGTATTCCAGATCCGCATCTTGGACAATGGTGTAACACCCTTGTGCATAACGATAGCCCATCCGCACTGCAGATCCTTTGCCACCATTCTCTTTGGTGACAACGATATCCGTAGGGCGTGCCAATGACCGGAGGATTGCAAGGGAATGATCCTTGGAGCCATCATCAACGAAAATCACCTGTGCAAACGATCCGCAGCTTGCATAGAGCCGTTCGATAATCGCCGGCAGCGTCTTCTCCTCGTTGAAAACCGGGACAACGATGGAGAGACGGGAATGCATCATGGAATGGAGAATGAAAATGGTTTCACCGCATTTCTTCAACAAGTCTTTGAATGAGATGTTGGAGGCTGTGTCCGTTGACAACCCGTTGTCGCAGCTCGCGTGAAAGATCAGCACGATCTTCTGAAGAAAGGCTGAGCATTTTCCGGACACGCTCGGCCATCTCCTCATTCGTTGCCGTGCATACCGGTGGAAGAACCCTGCTTGCCGCTTCGCTTGAGGAAATCACAGGGCACCCGCAAGCCATGGCTTCCAGCACGCATTTATCGAGCCCTCCGGTGCAGGCATGCACCATACAATCGGCACGTTGGAAGAGCGTAACGATATCAAGGGGTGCTATCCAACCCATGGTCACGCGCGTGGAGAGCCGCAACTCTGCGATCAATTCCTGCAGACGCCTTTCTTCTTTGCGATCGCGCTCAGTGAATGTCCCTCCGGCAATCTGCAGACGGCAGTGCTGCGGAAGTTCCGCAAGCGCGCGGAGAAGAACGTCGTAATGCTTCACGGGTGTCACCCGACCAATCGTTACGAGAAAACCTTCGCAATGCTTTCCTGGATCCGACCGGAATCGCTCGGTATCAATCCCGTGGCCGACAATGACATGCCGCCGCGAATTTCTGGGCAAACCATAATCCGTCGCGCCGAAAACTTTACGAACCATCCGAAGCGCAAATAATAATGACCATCCTCCGCCCCTTGCTTCATACCACAAAAAAACGGGCTTACGCAGGATCACCCACACTGGCCACCCAATCACCACCCAGATCGGCGTCATATGCACGAACACCCGGTCGTACGAATGGGATTCGGAAATAATCAGTTTCCAGAAGCGCATCACCTGCGCGATGCGACGCCTCTTTCCTTCTTTTCCGAGGGAAAGAACGCGGACATTGGGAGGAAGATCACAATTACCCACCCGCTGACCGATTACGGTGATGGAAATTCCTTGCTCCCCAAATACCCGAAGCCATCCGTGGAAAAATCCGAGAATGGGATCGGTCTGGTCCACGCGCTGAGTGATGATGAGAAGTCGCACGAGAAATTGTTGAATTGCTGTATTGTTAAATTGCTAAAAGCACGTGCCACGATGATCGCTTGCGAACAATATGACAATACAACAATACAACAATTTATCGTCCTTTGGCGATTCCCTTCAAAAATTCCGCATATTTTTCTACCAGCTTTCCCCGTTCAAACCTGTCCAAGATCTTCCGGGCAGCCCTGCCCATGTGCTCTCGTTTCTTCTCATCTCGCAGCAGAATCCCCACCTTCTCTGCAATATCTTTGGACGATCCGTCCGTGAAAAGCCCATTTTCCCCATCTTCAATGACTTCAGGCATCACGCCAACTCTGGTTGCGATAACCGGCATACCGCAAGCCATGGCTTCGAGCGCGCTTCTCGGACCCCCTTCACTTGAGGAAGGCATGACGAACGTCCGCGCCGTAAGAACGGCTTCAAGAACGGCTTCGAGAGTCGGCAGCCAGCCGAGAAAGTTGACGCGGTTGTGGATGCCCATGCTCCGGACCCTTTTTTCCGCTTCGGCGCGGATCGGTCCATCGCCGATGACGAGTAGCCTCGCATCTGGAAGGTACCGGAGAGCCTCGATGACACTCAGGAGATTTTTGTTCTCCACAAGCCGCGCGCAGAATGCGATGTCATAACTCTTCGGAGGGGAAACTGTCTTTCCGATGAGATCGTGATCGAGATAGAACGAAGGGATAACGGAAAGCTTCTCGGAAGGAATCCCCCATTCCTTGAGCTCCTGTTCTACTGCGGCGCTCACAGTGCGTACGCGGACTGCATGCTGGGCTTCGCGGGGCAGCATCCACCAGGAAAGTGTATGACCGATCTTCTCCCGCACGCCGGATGCTACGGGCCATCCGACGATGTGATGAATTTCCAGAGCAAATGGGATTCCGGTCTTTTTGTGTACTTTTAGCGCTCCCCGACCATTATAAAACGGCGGATATTCGTGCACTGTCATCACGTCATGATGATGTGCGGCAATCAGCTTCCGCCCGCGCTCCTGGATCCAAAACGATTGTCCCCAGAGTCCCCATGGGCAGGGATGGAAAAACACATTGCTGGGCACTTCCATCTTTCCATGGGAGCTCTCACCTTTCCCGCGTTTGCCTTTGCCCTTCACTTTCGGACAGATGATATCGATCCGATCCCAGTGCTTCTTCATCTCCTGCAACGTGTACCAAAACGCCCCCTTCTGCCCGGAGAGAATGGAGCGGTCGCCTGAAATCATCAACAGCTTCATATAGCTATAAGGAAAGTGCAGAGAAATACTCTCGCCCGGCGTAGCCCCGCGCACGGAGCGAAGTCGGGTCGCCAGAAATTATCAGCAACTTCATTATGAGGGAAGAAGGCGGTGAAATAGATCCTTATGCTCCTCGGCAACGCGGGACCACGGGCGCACGGTAGCAGGTTGTGCCGAAGCTGCAGCAATTTCTCCGTATTTCTTCTGCACTTCTTTGATCGCCGCAAGAATCTGATCAGCACCCCTGAGAGATCGCAATATCATGCCCTTTTGTAAGGTTGCAGATAAACCTGTTTCTTCGGTAAGTAATACCGGCAAGCCAACGGCCTTGGCTTCCAAAGCTACATTCGGGCTGATCTCTGTGATCGAAGGTAATACGAGCAGATCATGGTCATAGAACAATTTTTGTTTATCTTTCCCCTCACGGTTTCCTACAAATGCGATGCGATCTGCGATATTCAATTTTTTCGCAAGTGCTTGCAAAGAAGAAAGCTCGGGTCCACTTCCAGCAATCGTCAGGGTCGAACGGGGGAAATTCTTTAGCGCTTTAAGAAGCTGCGCAATGTTTTTGAATTTCACAAGCCTTCCGAGGAAAAGCAGACGGAACGGCTCATGCTTCTCGTGAAGAACAGTCGTTCCGATGGGAAGCGCATTTTCAGTAACGGAATAAGCAGGGAGATTTTTGTAATGATCCAGATAGATATCCCTCTGGAATGCTGAAGAAAAAACGATGTGATCAAAATGATTCAGCAGCCAACCTGCTACCTGCAACCTGCAACCTTTTTTCCCATACCATTCTCGTAATCCGAGCTTTCCTCCCCGATCCGTATACCGCTCCCAGAGAAAATCCCCACCGAGACGCAAGATCTTTTTTGGCTTCCGCAAGCGCGCCATCTTCAATGGGATGCCGCAGCTTACGGAGGAAAACGCATAGACGATATCCGCATCCTCTCCGTGTTTTTTGAGCGCTCTGCTGTATCTCCACCAACGCAGAAGAGGACCGCCAGATTTTGCAACACAAATAACACTCCAGGAATCTGCAACCTGCAACTTGCAACTCGCCTCTCCTCCATAGGTCACCACCACCACCTCATGCTTCAATTCTTGTAATTCTTTCGCCAACGCTTTGGCATACGTCGCCGGTCCGCCGATTTCCGGAGGGTAGATGCCCGTGGCGAGAATGATTTTCATAGATATACTTGAATGTAAGATGCCGGCTTGCCCGTCCGTAGCTCAGAGCGAAGTGAAGAGCGAAGGCGGGTGACAAGGATTATTTTCATGCTGCAGGGAAAAGTGAATAATCCTGCTCCAAGTCCTCCTTGCTCTGCCTTCCCCACCCCTTCCCTCTTCCGAGAAAGGCACGCATAAGAGCCCGAAGAACGATGATTGGATGCCGCAGAGCAAAACGCTTCACGATACCCGAGCCGCTGGAGCTTACACGGTCACCTTTGAGATATTTTTCGGCGAACCGCGCGAACATGATCTGAAATTGCCACACTTGCGCTTGTGCCGTCACAGTGCGCTCATACCCCGGGGGGAGCCGCAGAGCGAAATCTTCAAGGATACGGAACCGGTCAAAAAGTCCTTTACCCTCTTTACGGTTGCGTGCGGTAGTTCCTTCATCGTGCACGCGGAAATATCCGCAGAAATCGGGAACGTAGTACCAGTCACAATGCGGGAACATCCGCACCCAGTATTCCGCGTCGAGAGATTGCGGCATTGTTTCATTCCACAAACCAACCTTGTCCATCACGGATCGCCGTAACACGCAGAAGCTCGGCTCGCCGACAAGGTTGGGCCAGACACCGTTGCGGATCCACCGGAGGAGAAATTCCTTTCCATTGATCACACCAGGCTTGAGGATGCGGCGCTTCCAACGTTCAAGTGTGGTATAGCCGATCGCCGCATCGAAATCCCCTTCGATGCGGTACTGGTGATCCATTGCAACGATTCCCACATTTGGGTGTTTCTCCAGCACGGCGACTCCGCGCTCCAGATACTCCGGCACCCATTCATCATCATGAAAGAGATAAGCAACAACGGGATTTTTTGTATGCGTGAGACAGGCATTCCAGTTTCCGCCGATCCCCAAGCGTTTTGGGGACCGCATAAATTGAAATCGCGGATCTTCGAGATACGGACGGACGATCACCTCGACATCTACCGCATCGGACTCATCGTGGATGAACGCCTGCCACTCCGTATACGTCTGTGCTTTGAGTGCATCGAGAGCCACCCGCAGATGCTCGGCACCCGGATTATAGGTAGGAATGAGGACGTCAACGATCGTCGGCATGGGGATATGGTACACAGATCGAGTATTCCGGTTTGTTCGTTTGTTGGTTTTTTCGTGGAAGCATCTTTCCTTGGTATGAAACGTCCACCACGAAGAAACGAAGAAACGAAGAAACAAACAAACGCTATTTTATGCTTTCTTCAGAATCTGCTTCGCTCCCTCATCAAACGCGCGCGCCTCCTTCTGGAACTGCGCCTTGGAGAAATCCGCAAGGAGCCATTCCGGATGTGCGATGTACCATTTGATGGTCTTCTCCAGGCTTTGCTCGAAAGTCTTAGGGTACGCAAAGCCCATATCCTTGAGCTTCGTGCCATCCAGCGCGTACCGCAGATCATGTCCCGGACGGCTGGAGTGAAAATCGACGAGTTCGTACTTCAATTCCTTGCCCACCACTTTCGCAATAAACTGCGCGAGAGTGAGATTATCCATTTCACGCTCGCCGACGATGTTGAATTTATCCCCGATAATCTTGCTGCCCTTCTCATGCTGGGCAATGAGGAAGAGCATCGCCGCGCAGACATTTCTCGCGTGGACGTAGAAGCGACTGCCAGCCTTCGTGCGCTCGGGATTACTGTGGATATAAATCTTCTGCCCATGTAATGCAGAATTGATGACCTTCGGGAAGAACTTCTCCGGATGCTGCCGCTCGCCAAAGACATTCATGGTGTGCGTGATCACGACCGGAAGTCCGTAGGTATTGTAGTAGCTGTACGCAAGCTCCTCTCCTCCGGCTTTGGATGCCGCATAAGGATTGCTGCTCATGTACCGATCCCATTCTTTATAGGCGACTCCCTCCGGCGCCGGCCCAAAGACCTCGTCTGTAGAGAAGTAGGAAAGTAATTCAAGACCGTCCAATGTCCGCGCGTAATCAAGAAGATTGCACGTCCCGACCACGTTGTCTTGCACGAATTCCATTGGACATTCGATGCTTCTGTCGACGTGCGTGGACGCCGCAAGATGGAGTATGTAGTTCACCGGTCCGATGCGATTGGCCACATACGGATTAATGGCAGCGCGCAGATCGTGGAATACAAACTCCACTCGTCCGGCGTATTTCTGGCTCCAGAACTCGATATCCTGAAGACGGTGCAACGTGCTTGCGGTATCGATTTTGCTTAAGCCCACGACTTTCCAATCGGTCTGTTTGAGAATCCCCTCGGCAATGTGATGACCGATGAATCCGTCGATGCCGGTCAGGAGGACGCGTTTCATGACTACGGTAGGGTAACGGATTTGTAGACCTGCGCATACTTATTCGCGATGAGTTTCCAGTCGTAGTGCGAGGCGAATGCTTGATTTTCAGCTGCAAAGGCAGTCCCTAAATCAATGCTTGTCATCTTTGCTAGCGCCTTTGCAATGGATGGCGCTTCCGGTCGTACAAGCACACTGGCAGCACCCTCATGAACAATCTCAACAATACCTCCGACATTAGTACTGAGAATAGCACAACCAGCTGCCAAAGCTTCCAGAAAAACATTACCGAGTGCCTCACTGCGGCTAAGTCCGCAAAAAATTTCCGCTTCCGCATATTCTTTATATACATCTGGCGCCGGCACATACCCCTTGAATGTCACTCGATTGGCAATGCCAAGATCCAAGGTTTGCTTCTTCAATGCTTCCCTCTGCGAACCATCACCGACGATGTGAAGATGCACGCCTGAGATCGGGAGTTCAGCAAAAGCATTGAGAAGCAAATCCACCCCTTTCATTTTCTCCAATCTCCCTACAAATACAATCCTCCCGGGTACTTTCTTATACTTCTCGCATGCCGATCGTATTGCCGCATAATCAATGCCATTCGGAATCACTACAACATCCTTCCTGCCCAAGTTCTCCGCAATTCCCTGTAGGTGCTTACTGATCGCTGTGACAACATCCGGCGATTGAATGATCTTTTTCTTGCGGAATTTTCTGTTGTCTGTTTGCAGCGTGAGAATTCGCTTCGCATTTGGAATGATTTTTTTGCATCGCAATAATGCCTCTCCCGCAAATGTTTCAAGAATTGCATGAATAACTTGAGGATTATGTTTTTTTGCTTCTTTTGGCGCCAAAAATGGATAACGCCACTTATCAAACATATCTCCTTTTCCAACACGAATTACTTTTACCCTTCCTTCAAGAGTATCCGTCTCCAGCAAATCCTTTCGCAGCCGTGCTGTCACAATCGTAATATCAAATTGATCCGCCAACTGAATTGCGACTTCCTCCGCACATGCCTCTGCACCGCTTCGGAATGGCGTGAGAAAGGCCGAGAGAATGACAATGCGTGGTTTCATTTTTGCAAAACAAATTCTTTAAACAACTGATCATACTGCTTTCCCACAATTTCCCACGAAAACATTTTCTCGATTCTCTCACGAGCGCTCTTCCCCATACTCTGACGCTTCGAAGAATCCTCAATCAACCGTTGTATGTGACTCCGCAATGCCTCCCTATCCCCTACCGGAAAGAGAAATCCTGAGACGCCATTTTGAATGAGGTAACGATTCCCGCCAACATCAGAGGCAATACACGCACACCCGCTTGCCATCGCTTCCATGAGAGCATTACTGAGACCTTCACTATGACTCGGAAGAACGAAGATATCGGTCTTTGCCAACATCGCCGGAATATCGGAACGTAACCCGGTGAACCGCACATGGTTTCTGTATTGCTCAACCAACGGATGACCTTCTTTATACCAGCCGACGACTTGAACCTTCATCGCGGGATTCTTTTCGACAATGGGAGCGACGGCAGCGAGGAAGTCATCGACTCCTTTGATGGATTCGAGTCGACCGACGTATGTAACTGTGAGCTGTGAGCTGTGAGCTGTGAGCTGCTCATCGCTCAAAGCTAATCGCTCAAAGTTTTGAAGATCGATCCCTGTCGGAATTACTTCGCTTTTTCCCGCAATGCCCAATCTCCTCAATAAGGATTCCGGCTGCGGATGGAAAAACACCACACGTGATGCACACAGAAGCTCCATCCACCCAAGTGTCCACGCATAAATTGCAGCACACACCTGCGGAAACCATCCTCTGGGCCACCAAGTCATTCCTACAAGCGCATCTGTGAGTTGGATGACGCGAATGCCACGCAACCGCAGAGCAATGGTGGAAAGTGAAGACCAGAAGAGCAATTTATTCACAACGACAATATCTGGCTGGATCTTTTTCGTCAGCTTCGCCACGTATCCTGAAAATCCAAACGCAATGCCGTAGTTCCATGGATCCGGGAGAAAGAAATCTGGAATACGGTGAATTTCCAATGTTTCGCTTACGATTTCAACATCTGCCTTGCGCCCTTGCGCCCTTGCGCCCTTGGGATTTCTCTTACCCATACACACCACCACCATCCGATATCCAATCCTCTGCCACAGCTCTGCAAGCTTCAAACTACTCACCATCCATCGGTGTGGCTCTTTCCAGTAAGGGGAGATAAGGAGGATGGTTTTCATAGAAAAATGGCTGAATTGCTGAATTGTTATATTGCTATTCCGATCATTCAGCAATTCAACAATACAACAATTTTTACTCTCTCTGGTCCTCCAATCCCGTTTCTTTCAATGCCATCTTCCGTATCAGCCTCGTTTGCCGTTGCTCCAGACTCTCCAGTCGCATGACAAGGTAGAAGACGATAAAAAAGAGGATCCCGAGGAAAGTGACGAGCACCGCATTCTCACGATCATGGATACCAGTGGCGATCGTGATGTAGTCGATGGAATTGGGTTCGATGGCGATGTAGGCAATCGCTCCCCAGAAAATCGTCCAGAGGGCAGCCTCCCAAAGCGTCTTTCGATGCCGCATGACAAGATTCCAAGCGTAGATGATCGCGACGAGAGCAATCAGCGGCGCGATGATTTGATAGGGAGTGAGGATCATCGTAAGAAGGAGCGTAGCAGAATTTTCAGAGCGGTTTTCACGCCGTGTGCAAAGGACTGTCCTTTTGCGAGTGTGTATTCGGAATAAATCACCTTGATCGGCACTTCGGCGATCTTCCACCGGTGCTGGACAGATTCGCGGACGATTTCGGTGCAGAATTCAAATCCGCTCATCCGGAGATCGATGTCCCGCAAAGCCTTCGGACCAAATACCTTAAACCCGCATTGGCTGTCACGGATCCATCGTCCAGTTGCGGCAAACGTCACGAAATTCCCGATGCCGTTAAAGAGTCTGCGGATGAAAGGGATACGGTTACGCTGACCAAAGCGGTTGGCAAAAACGATATCCGCGCTGCCGTCGCGGACAGGCTTCAGCAGCGCCGGGATATCCTCGGGATCATGCTGGCCATCGGCATCGAGCGTAATCAATGCCTCAGCCCCCATGGCGCGTGCTCCTTCCACGCCAGTCATGGTTGCCGCACCTGCCCCGCAGTTTTCCACATGCTGAAGGACGATCGCTCCTGCATCGCGTGCCGCCTTGGCCGTACCGTCCGTAGATCCATCATCGACGACAATAACATCATTCACATAGGGACGAGCCTGCTTGATCACCGCGGCAATGCGCGTGACTTCGTTATAGGCGGGAATGACAGCAAGAGTTTTCATGGAATCAATAGGTAAGCGACTCCTCCATCCGGATCATTGATGACCACCTGCAATCCCGAAGCGGGGTCATTCAGAT
>Ga0155266_110_pt1 | contig 20082 bp, 23 predicted proteins | sample RifCSPhighO2_02_FD_106234 | JGI IMG/M metagenome (GOLD analysis project Ga0155266, IMG submission 106234) | Candidatus Peribacteria bacterium RIFCSPHIGHO2_02_FULL_53_20 | reverse complement strand
GCGCGGTGACCTTGGTGCTTGCTGCCGCAGCTGCGACATTCGTTCGCAGTGCATCGAAGTCCGGTGTCATCCATGGCATTGCAGCAGTTATGTGGCGTCACGGCGCGCCTGTGCTCACGTTTGGACTCCTCGTACTCGGGACACTCCGGCAGGATGCGTTTTCCGCAGGACGGGATCCGGGGATCACATTTGCGCAGTTCGGATCCGCTGTCCTTGGATGGGGGGAGATCTCACCGCTTGCGGCGATGATCGCGACCTATGCCGTAGTGTGTGTCGTGCTTGTTGTTATCGAGTGCGTGCTCCGGAGAGATGCACCGTTTGGTGTTTTTCTTCTCACCATTCTTTTTGTGGTTCCTGCCATTCTCCTGCTCCTGGGTATGCGCGCTCTGGGTCTTGAAGTACGGTTCTTTCTCCCGAGTGTTGTCGCATTTCTCCTTCTCCTGAGCAGCATATGCGCCTGGGGTTGGTCTCACTCCGGGATCGCTGCGAAGATTGCAGTGTGTACTGTTGCGATGCTCTTTATCGCTGGTCACAGCGTGGGAATTTTTCATCTTCTGCGTTACGGACGATTGGAATCGCGCAGCGTTGCTCCTGCACTTACATGGATTGAGGAACAATCATCCGCTCAGCCCGTAACAGTCGGTACGGAATTCACCATCGACCGGGTGCTCGTGGAGTATTACGGCAATATTCTCTCGGAGCGGGATGCGTTTTCCATCATCGAACATGATGCTTGGGCAAGTACTCCGCCGGAGTGGCTTCTGGAACGACGCTTTGCATGGACGGATATCGAGCAGGTGTTCCGTGCATTGGCTTTACCGGACTATACGATTGTGAAACCCGCAGGAGAGGGGCAGCTGTGGACGATCTGGAGTAGGAAAAAGGAGAAATGATTCAACATTCACAACAATATTCCCAATGCTATTGCGCTGAGCAGCAACCCAAGATCGCGAACGAAAAGATCATTGAATCCGGTTTGCGTGAGAACGAAAATCAGATGTATGACCATACCCCATGCCGCGATTCTGCGGACCAGTCTATGGGGAAAGACGAGCGCTGCGGCGAGGAGGAGTTCGTAGCCGCCGGCAACCCGAAGCCACGTTCCGCGCGAAATGCCGGAGAGGTTTTCTATCCACGGGGCGACCCAGCCGAGCCATGCTGCAGGGTGGATAAATTTATCGATGCCAAAGAGCCCGAAGACGGTGATCATGGCGGTCATCAGTGTTTCCCGGGCAATTTTCACTCTATCCATGGAAGCCAGTATAGCGTATCATCGTCCGGCTGTTTTCCCTCTTACCCATGAAGCTTTTCCGCTTGCTCGTCCCTGCCGCCGTTCTTCTTGCGGCCTGTTCTCCCGTTGCGTCGGGATCTCCGGAGTCGGATACACCTTCAGTAGAGGATGCGGTCGTCACCGAGGATGCCGGAGGAGACGGCGATGCGATAAAAGCTCCGGCAGCTGCTGCGCGAATAGTGGAAATCACCGTGACCAACTTCGTCTTCACGCCGAATAGAATTTCGGTGAAGAAGGGGGATAAGGTGACCCTGAATCTCATCGGAAAATCTGGCATCCATGGCATCAGCATCCCAGGTCTCGGTATCAGTCAGAGAATCGATATCGGTGCAACGGCTTCCGTTGCACTTCCCACGGATACGGCAGGGTCTTTTGATTTTAAGTGCAATGTTCCGTGCGGTCCTGGGCACAAGGAGATGCGAGGGACGATTGTCATTGAGGAGTGACGGGAAATTGAGAATTGACCCTCCTTCGCCGAGGCTTCGGGGGGGCAGGGAATTGAAAATTGAAATTATAGTTGATACTGTTTATATATGAAAAAGCTCATCGCACTCGTTGGCATTCTCATTATCGGTTTCGTTGCTTGGGGGAAGATGCGTCCTCACGATCCGTATGCCGTCGCCAATCCTGATCCCAACCACACGCACACGGATTTTGCGATTTGGATGGACGGGGAGAGGATGGATTTCTCCGATCCAGATCTGATGTCCGGAACGTCTTCGGATGAAACGACACACGATGAAGCAGAGGAGCGCCATGATCCCTATCTGCATCTGCATGATGAGATTGGACATGTGATTCATCGGCACAAGCCCGGACTCACGATCGGTGACTTCTTTGGCAGCATTCAGATTGGCATCTCCGGAGAATGCTATGCGTCCTTCGCGCCTTTGGAGGATGGAGAACTATGTGGAGACAACCCTTTCCGGATGTTCGTGAATGGCGAGGAAATGCCGGTCACGATGGAGTACGTCTACGAAGATCTGGATCAGATTCTGTTCACCAATGCGGATACAGAGGAAGAAGTGCAAAAGGAACTGCAGCAGATGACCGATGATGCCTGTCTGTACTCGCAGCGATGCCCGTGGAGGGGGGAGCCACCGGCGGAGAATTGCATCGCGGACCCGGCGATTCCGTGTACGGAATAAATACCACCCAGCATAAGATCCTTCCTGTGCGCTTTTACAAAAGAATGGCATTGGTTGCTTCTCATAGGTAGGTACTTTCTTTGCTTGTGCAAAGAAAGTACCGCAAAGAAACACAGGTCGCTTGTGGGAAAGAGCCTATGCATCACCGTTCGCAGTGCTGAGAAGCGCAAACTCCTCGACCGCCTGCAGGCGGACTCGTCAAACATGCGCTTCTCTACGCACTGCTCACGGGATGCATGACGGCTCTTTCCCAGCGCGACCATCCACTTTTTTCTCATAACTAAGAACCATTACTATTCTTCTCCCAAGCATCCAATCTAACTACCCCTCTCCCTGCAGGGAGAGGGCTGGGAGAGGGTGTCACGCCGTTTCTATCAGCGGAATAGTCTGAGAAACATCTATCTTCTTTACTCCACAATAATCATTCCCTTCATCTCGCTATGTCCCGATCCGCAGGGAACAGTGCAAGCGAAGGGGAAGGTGCCGGTTGTATCGGTGGGAAGCACTACTTCCACTTTTTGATCCGGATTGATGGTGACATCGATGCCGAGCGCTGGAATCTTCACGCCATGCGATCCGGTCGTTCCTACAAAGCGAAGCGTTACCGAGTCGCCCTTCTTCACGCGGATGGAGCTCGGAGTGAATGCCCAGTTCTCCACGCGGATGGGAACGGTGTAGAGAGTGGGGCGCGCTTTGGGGGACGGTGCGACGGGGACGACGGCTGCGGAAGGTGCGGCAGCCGTGGGAGCTGGCATATCGCCACTACGCACCGCCTCGATGGCATCTCTAAACGCGCTCAGTGGCTGTGCGCCCATGACGCGCTGGATACGACCGGAGGGGATATGGACGACGAAATTGCTCGGCGTGCCATTCACGCCGGCTGCCGTTGCTCCTGCCATGTCTTCTTTTACGCGCTCGGCAAATGTTCCCGCTGTAATGCAGTCTTGGATCTTCGGCGCACTCACGCCGATCTCCTCGCCGCGCTCGGAGAGTTTCAAGTTATCCGGTCCCTTGAGGAAGATCACGTCGATCATCTCCCAGAATTTCTGTGGACCGCCGATGCTTCCAGCACACTCGGTGGCCTCAGCAGCCTTCTGCGCGTTTTTGTGCGGTCCCAGCGGGAAGTGGCGGTAGACCCACTGCACGTTTTTGTCGTCGTTGATCAATTGCTCGAGCGTCGGGTGAACGCGTTTGCAGAACGGGCACTCAAGATCTGAGTATTCGATCACTGCAACGTCGGCTTTCGTGTTTCCTTTGATATGGTCGCGGGCGGAGTCGACTTGGGGAATCAGGGAGTCTTGTGCGGCGGTATCGGGAGTTGGATTCGGGTTTGGGTTAGGGTTCGGGACAGATGGCGGGGTTGGGGGAGTGGGGACTGCTGCGGGTGTATTTTTGGTCGGCAGTTCGGGGAGCTTGAGCCAGCCGGGCAGCGCATTCCCTTCTGCGGTGACCACGGTGCCTGCGATGAATCCGACGAGGAGCATGGCAACGCCGAACCAGGGATTGGATTTCGGGGAAGGGGAATTGTTTGCGGGCATGGGAAACGGGGAAGGTGGATAAAATTGTGGATGCCATGAGGAAAAACTTCAAGGGAAAATTCGTGAGATCGTGAGTGGTCACGATTTTCGTACACGCACATCCGCCCGCATCATGCCCATGGAGCAGGTCAGCACGAAATCGCTCTGTGGATTTTCGATAGGACCAAGCCAGTTGCCGCCCTGAGCAATCGGTGTCGAGAGATTGTGTGTGGGATCCGTGAGCATAGAAGCACATCCGCTGACTCCTTGTGGAGCAGTGGCATAGATCCACGTCTGCCGTCCGGCATCAATGGTGAAATTGCTTGGCGAATATCCTGAATTACTCACCGTCATCGAAACGATCTGGCGACCCTGCGCGTCCACGGTCACATATGGATCGGATCCCTGTGCCTGCTGCGCTACTCTTCCCGGAACGAAACGGCTCACTGCTGTTTTTGCGATTCCCGTTGCATCCACCCCGGTCAGGAGAAGACCGCTTTGGATATTGAAGATTCCAAGGAGGAGAACCAGTGCACCGGAGAAGGTGAGAAACCACCGCATGACTCGTCCTTCAGCAAGCGAACTCACGACGGATAGTCCGAGGAGTGCCGGGAGCGTTCCCAGAGCGAAGACCAGCATGATGATGCCTCCTTGCAGGAAGCTTCCGGTACCGAGTGCCAGCAGTTGCATCGATTGCGTGAATCCGCACGGGAGGAAGAAGGTGAACGCACCGAGAATGGCAGGAGCGAAGGCGTTATGGGATTCACTGAGTCCGTGGATCCACCGTTGCAATGCGCGGGGAAGGGGAATGGTGCAGTAGCGCTTGGGGACGATTTGCAGGATATTGAGTCCTAGAGCGATCATGACCACGGCAATGACCAGTGTCAGTACTCCTGTTCCTCGTGGCGTAAGCGTCATGGCGCTGCCGATGAGACCCACGAGTCCACCGAGGACGAAGTACCCCGCAAGACGTCCCACATTAAAGGAAAGCAGAGGTTGGAACCTTTGCCAGCGCCGGGCGCTGCGATGGGTTTCGGTCCATTTTGCGGCAACGGCAAGGAGGAGTCCCCCGACGATAGCCAGACAGGTGGAAGTCGCTGCGACAAGACCGACGGCGAAGACTGCACCGAGACTGGCAACACCTTCCGCATTCTTGCTGAGGGAGAACACGTCGAAATGTTTGAGGACGACGTAGCCTGCGACGATCAAGACGAGGATGCCTCCCACCTCTGTCCAGTCGGGCTTTTCCTCGGAAATCCCCTGAATCGATTGAGCAGTTCCCTGCTCATGCAATGTGTATTTCGTCGAATGCAAAGCCCGTTTAAGAGCTTCCAGTGTCGGAACATGGAGTTTCGAATCCGAGAGCACCTCTACCATCCCGCGACGCTCGCTTGCGAGAACCTCTTTCACTCCAGGGACATTCTTCAGCTTGTGCTCCAAAAGCAGCTCGCAACTGCGGCAGGTCATGCCGCTCACGGAAAACAGCTGGCGGCGAAGGGTGGAGGTTTTCGGAGAGGAACGCTTGGGCATCATGATGAGAGGGGCAGACGAGTTCATTATACGATTTTCCGAGGCATATTGCTACAATGTCTGTATGACTTCCGCAAAGCAATCCTCTTCGAGTAAGGATGTTCCTCTGGAATTGCAGGTACTCCAAAAGCAGCTTGAGGATCTGCAGGCTCAAGTGACGACGCTCACGACGGAGCTCGATGCCGCCAAGGTCGAAGCCGCGAAGATGAAGGATCTTGCTGCGCGGTCGCAGGCGGATCTGCAGAATGCCAAGGCGCGCGTAGAGCGCGAACGGACGGAGCTCGCTGCGTTCGCACTTGAAGCGATGCTGAAAAAGCTGCTTCCGACGATCGACAGTTTCCAGCGAGCATTTCAGCATCTTCCTGAGGATTTGAAGAATCACGAGTGGGTAAAAGGAGTCACAGCGATTGAGCGGCAATTATTGAAAGAATTGGAAGCGGCAGGACTCCAGAGAATGTCATCACTTGGTTCCAAGGTCGATCCAGCGCGTCACGAAGTCCTGCAACAAGGACAGGGAGAAAAAGATGCGGTGACGGAGGTCTTTGAAGAAGGATACGAAATGCATGGAAAAGTATTGCGACCTGCGAAGGTGAAAGCGGGGGACGGAACCGGAAAATAATATAAACATTCCTATATTCATAACATCCACCGTAGAGACGCAACGCTGTTGCGTCTCCATTCGATTACGCCGCCGCCCGCCCCAGCATCATAATCACGAAGATTCCGATCGTATTGAGAACAAAACACAGCGAGGAGAGTTTCCACCCTTTGAGGTGCGTGAATCCAACAATGAAGGTCATGCCCACTTCATCCGGAAGAGGGGAGGCGATGACGACGCATGCGAGGATCCAGCGGAGTGCATTCCGGAATTCGTGCGAGATATATTCACGATGAAACAAACCGTGCAACTTTTGGATGACCCACGTTTCTTTCATGCGAAGAATTTCATCGTGGAAGGACAATTTCGTGAATTGAAAAATACTGATGTCCGATACTGTCGCGCCGATGGCGGCGAGCAGTGCGGCAATAAATGGATTCACAAGATGCGCGACTTCGAAGAAATATGTCGCTGCAAGGGGCGCAGTGAATCCGAAGCTGAAGAGGAAACCCGCAAGGAGCATGCTTGCGTAGCTCGCTCCGTCGAGATGCGCTTCGATCCAGTGGAATGCGCCCATTTTGTAGAGCACATACGCAAAGACAATCGAAGCAAAGAATGCGAGGAGCTTGGGAAATCGGAGTAGGTGTCTCACATCTCTATTATACCGGATTTTGTTTTTCTATGCAGAGGAGAAACATAGCACCCTTCTCCTCGAAATTTTTGAACATGTTGTAGCTCGGGGAGGCGGTGGAGAGGAGGACGATGGGAGAAATGGAGAATTGAGAATTGAGAATTGAGAATTTTGCATGCTCAATTGCTTCTTGCATGGTTTCCACTTCAAAGAATTCTGCAGCGGCATTAGCATCTTCAATTGCTTTGCGGATGCGCGGACCGGAATCGGGGAAGAGGATGATGGTTTTTATTTTTGAAGCAGCGATACGTTTTCCAAGAGCAGTGAAATCATTTCCACGGTCTTGTCCTCCAAGAATAATGACCGCAACCCGATCACCAAGTGCATCGAGCGCCGCGATCGTCGATTCTGGTGTTGTGGAGATCGCATCATCGACCCACTCCGCGCCATGATGGATGCCGAGGGATTGCAGACGGTGGGGGAGTCCGCGGAAGTTCTGGATGACAGGAATACTGATCCGTTCCGGAACGCCGAGAAGCCGAGTGGTAAGAAATGCGATTGCTGCATTGCGACGGTTGTGTTCGCCTTTGAGACCCATTGATTCCAGTGGCAGATCTTCCGCATGTACGGCGATGCGTTTGCCGGGACTCATGCATGCGATTTCCTCTGCGCCGGTAGACGACGCGTCGTACGCGACGAAATCTCCCTCGGATTGGAAACGGGTGATGTGGGATTTTGCCTCTTTGTATGCTTCAAGCGGAGTCGAGCCCGTGCTGAGCGCAGTCGAAGCATGATAATCGAGGTGTTCCGGAAAAAAGCTCGTGATGACAGCGATCGGAGGACTCGAGTGGCAATCCATGAGTTGGTAACTGCTCATTTCGAGAACAAAATATGTGTTCACAGATGCGTCTTTTAGATGAGATATTGCGGGCTCTCCGATATTGCCGACGAGGAATGTTTTTTTATCGCCTGCCTTTAGAATTTCATGAATGAGCGTCGAAGTCGTACTTTTTCCTTTGGAGCCCGTCACACCGATGACGGTTGCGCTGCGACTGGCGGTTTCTTCGAGGAAGATCTGGGTGGAGTTGGTGAGAAGGGTGTTGGGCGTAGGGGGTAGGGCGCTTGGGGGAATACCAGGCGATTTAATGATGACATCGAACTTGTTCAGATTCTCCAGCCAGCCCTCACCTACCTGTTTCCAGTGGCGATCACCATCCACGTCGATATCCGGATTCTTATCGGCAATCGTGATCTCACATTCCGGTGCAAACTCTTCCAGTGCCTTCACCATCGCCCGTCCTTCTTTGCCATAGCCAAGGACGCATACCGTTTTGCCGTTGAGATCCTGTAATAGCATGGAAGGTTTAAATGAATGATAACGTCATTGTAGAGACGCAACGCTGTTGCGTCTCCCGCGTGTCCATTATTTCGGAAGAACACTCTGAAATGCTTTCGGAATCCCATGATCATCAATTGCCGCCAATTCCCGTGCAATCAACACCTCGGGATTTTTTATCGTCGGAAGTACTTCCGCTTCAAATATCTTCATCATTGCGGTGTCATTAAAATCTCCTCTTTTCTTTGTTAGCAGAAACGCTGCACGGACTTCATCGGGCGTTCCCACGCATTCAAAAGGCTTGAAGCCCTGAAGCCCGAGGAGCTCGCGGACGGTTGGTTCCAGAGCAGGGGAGTCGAAGAAATTCGCTCCGAAGATTTTTTCCAGAGTTACGCGAGGCAAAAATGCAGCAAACAACGCAAAGGCGAATGCACACTTGGGACATTGTTTGCACCACACTTCGCTCGGCTGAGGCCGAGCTTCGCGTGGCAAGCCACTGTCTTTTTTTGGGGATTTGAAGAGTTTCCAGTTCTCGTTACAGCTGGTGAACGACGCAAAGTATTCAGGATGCTTGCAGAATTCTTGCACGATCCGAAGCTCGCTCCAGGGTCGCAGCAGGCTGAAATATGCAATGTCCGTTTTGCCTTTCAATATCTCCTGAAGAGATTTTTCAAACGCAATGCCCTTGCTCCACTGATGGTTTACTTCGAGATCGAGAAGCTTCGTATTTCCCTCACTCGCGGAGCGCTCGTTGCTCCAGACAGTTGCAGAGTATCCGTACAGCTCCGCAACAATGACGGAAAGTATGGAGAGATATGCCGTGATCGGGACGTGGCCATTGAGTGCCCCCTCGGCATTCAGAGAGAACAAGATGGGATCCAGCCGGCGCTCGACCGTGAGCAGCGGAAATCCTGCCTTTTTAGCAAATGCAGTGATCAACGGATGATTGCCGATGCGCAGCAGCGTGACACCGTGTCCGGCAGCTTTCAGCAGCTCCGCCGTGACGATGGAGTCCTTACCACCTCCAAACGGCACAAGCAATTTTTCCGATGGAAAAGAAGAATGTTGTTCCGTAGAGACGTAACGCTGTTGCGTCTCCCCCTGTGCCATTTCCCCCCATCCCGTCTCCCTTGGGAATTTCACCCTCCCCCGATGATCAATTTTATTTTTATAAAAAAATTCTCCCAGCCCGTTTTCATACACCTGCGTCCAGAATGCAGCTTCCTCGGCACTCAGTGCGCCGCTGCGGATCTCGATCTGCTTCGGCAAACAGGTCTTGTAGTAACTGATGCCGCCGATGAGGTGCAGAAGAAAGAGCAGCCGATTGAAGTTCGGATTTTGAGCTTGTGCCGGAAATGGTTCCGGCAGGCGGATGGTTTCGATGAACCGGATGGAATCATCCAGGCTGTATTTCAATTCTATAAGCCCTTCTTCATGGTAGAAGGCGTAGGAGTCGAAGATGAAGGAGGAATACTGTTCCATGGAGAAAGCAGCATACCGGAAGTGTTCTTCAGCGAGTGTTTTTTCCTGTCACATGCTTCAGGCTGCCATCTTCTGCTTATATAGCTCTGCCGGATTGTAGAAATCGATTGAGGAAATTCCGTCACGGAGACGTTCCTGAAGAGCGGCTTGTACCACCTGTATTGCATGAAAGGTGCTTGAGTGAATTTCCACTCGAAAAGCGACTATTATGGCTATCCAACAGCACAATGTCTGTGCACTATCCTTCCATGAATCCTCGTCCGCGAGAGCTAGGTCCAGAAGAGCATTTCAGCGCTTCCATGCCGCTTTCGGATCGTAAAGCATTATTTCTAGCTCAATTGGATATCACTGAACGCACGCTGCATGTATTGGAAGAACTCGGTGTCATCACTGTTGGAGCACTGGAAGGACATTCACGTGGAGCTCTTTTAGGCATAAAGAATTTTGGCACAGCAAGGATTCGCGATATCGATAAGGGGCTTGCATTAATCGGTCTTCAGCTTGCCGATGACGGTATGTTTGTCGATGTATTCAACAATCATGATGTCACGAATTTTCGTGGGAAATGCGGTGGGTGAAACTCACTATTCCGTTGAGCGCAGGATGCGGGAATATTCAAGTGAGTGAAAAGCTACGACCCCGGAGGAAGTGCCGCAAACTTTGACGGCGTGACGCTTGTTTTTGCCAGGCGAATAACTCCTTCCGCTGCCGCGCGCGTTGCATCGATGTTTTCCAGAAATACCTCTCGTGGGTAGACCGACACGATGTTGTAGGTATTTCCAACCATCGCGTTGAGTCTCTCTGCATAGGGACCGGTAACACTCGCATCCGTTCTCTGGAGCTTCATCCCGATGACTACTTCCAAGGGTCTTTCGTATTCGAATGTCATGGAATCACTCTATGCCGAGTGCGGGGGATCGCAATATGCCGTTTATGGGGTAAAATAGCGGTAAGCCATGGTGGCGGAATGGTATACGCGCGCGACTCAAAATCGCGTTCCCGTAAGGGATTGAGGGTTCAAGTCCCTCCCATGGCACCAGCAAGATATCGTGTTCCTATCTTGATCAGATCATCGTTATGCTAGGTACATGCTTCTCTGTAAAACGATCCTCGAGAAAAGCCCCATTCACGGCATCGGTGTTTTCGCCGCGTGTGATATTCCAAAGGGAACGGTGATCTGGGAATTTACCGATGGATTTGATCAGGAGATTTCCGCAGGATTGATCGAAGGACTTCCCGCTCCCGCGAGAGACTGCATCTTGAAATATGCCTATAGAAAACCGGATTCCGATTTGTATGTTCATTGTGCAGATGACACGAGGTTCTTCAATCATTCCGAGAACCCAACTATTACCAGTACGAGTGTAGATGGTCCGGATATCGCAGCGTGCGATATTCGAGCAGGAGAAGAGTTGACGATCGATTACCGCAGTTACGACGCGGATTGGGAGAGGAAACTTCGGAGTTTCTGAATACGTATCGCGCTGCTATTCGCGTGTCGCAAGCGCGACGCGAATACCCAGCGCAATGAGCAGCACGCCCATCGTGCGCTCGAAGATGATCTGTACTTTCGTGAATTGTTTCCGGATCACTCCGGTAGTGAGGACGCAGGCGACGAAGGAGAACCAAGCGAACGTCGCGACAGACATGTAGAGGCCATAGAAGATCTGAACCAGCATCGGAGTTGAGGGGGCAATCACCTGTGAGAAAAGCGCGACGAAGAAGAGCGTGGCTTTGGGGTTGAGGACATTGCAGAGAAATCCGATGCGGATCGCTTGCAGTGCACGGATATCCGCGCGCTTTGTCATGATTTCTTCGCTCCGTTGCGCGGGAGTCTTGGTCATCAGTGCTTTCCAGCCGATGAAGAGCAGGTAACCAGCGCCAAGATATTTGAGGGCGTTATAGAGGAGGATGGATTGCGAGACGACGAGTCCGATACCAGCAACCGCATAGGTAACATGGACGAGAATACCCAAGCCCAGCCCAATGGCAGTGAGGATGCCTGTACGCCTGGAGAATGTGAGGCTATTTCGGACGATCAACGCGAAATCCGGTCCGGGGCTCATGGCTCCAAGCAAATGGACGACGACGATCGTGAGGAATGCGGACATTCGTTCAGTGTACTATTTTCTACCGCAACTGCCACAATGCAAGGTCAATATCCCAATCCGGCTCCCGGAATACCTGGGTTTGCTCAGTTTTGTTCCAAGTGTCAGAGGCAAGCTTCAGGCTTTTTTCGATGATTGTCTTTACGATTTGTGGGAAGCGATCTGTCGGCACGCTCGACCAGTCGCATCGGTCGGAATGGTAGAGAATCTCTCCTGCAAAGCGACTCAGGAGGCTTACGAAGATCATGCTCGCTACCTCGGAAAACTTTGGATCGAGTGGATAGCGGTTTTGGGAGTGCTCTTTCATGAGTCGATCAAGGTTCCAGAGTTGCGTGAGGGAAAGCACGCTTGCTACGGAGTCTCCGGCACCCATGGTGTGCTTCTTCTTGATGTCGATGTCCTCGTTGTCGCCAACAAGCGAAAGCATTCGCTCTGTTCCCGTTCCATTTGGTGTCGAGGAGAAGACGACATAACGGTTTCCGTCGGGTGTGCATGCGAGGTGATAACCGCCGAAGGGTCCGCTGCTGACGCTCGCAGGGAAGTACAGACTATCTTCCGGATGCGGAGTGATGCTCGAAAGGTACCGACTGAATCCATTGTTTACGAGGTCGATAGTCGAGTCGTTGATCGCACGGTTGCCGTCGAATGGAGACGAAAAAGATGGTGTCTGGATCACTTCGTCAGAGGAACTGGGACTGGTATTACTCAGAGCTCTGCGTCGTTCGATACTGAGTAGATACTTCACCATCTCTTCGTCGTTCATGCTGATGATCGGCATGCGGCCCCGGTTAAGCATTTGGTTATAGTTCTCGAGCGCACATTGTTCCCGAAATGCGCTTGATGGATTCTGAAACTCGCGAAATTGCCTGCGTTGTTCATCGCTCTGTACCAGCGTCGAGAGGCTTTCGGAGACGAGTACATGGTTGCAGGCACGCAGGGTATCGAAGTTCGTGGCCAAATTGGCGATGGTCGAATGCATCGGAGTCACCATGCCGAATGTTCCCACTCCTCCGGGTTTATCGCTTGTGTAGGGTACGTGGATGCCAACACGATGAGGAATCTGCAGGCGTGTGAGCTTTACCCGGTCCCGTACGGACGAGTCGACGTGGTCGAGCCAATCGAGATAGATCGGCTCTGGGGTAGTAAAAAGGTCGATTTCTCCATCATCCGGGAACAGTCCGGATTGCATCGCATGAACCATGTTGCGAGTCATGTTCGGGATATTGCCCCCGGGATCTACTTGGCCAAGGTCAACGAGTGCATCGTGCAGTGTGGAGACCATGCGTCCATGAAATTTACGGGGCAGGGGAATATTCACTCTCTTGATAAACGGATCATCAAGCTTTCCGAGTTCGAGAAGGAGAGCGAGATGCGTGCCGATTTGATTGTTCGCCAATTGAATATTGGCAGCGACTTTGTCGTCTCCCGGTGTCATGAAATTGGTATAGGTGCGCAAATTGTCTATAAGTTTGCGCATGTCATCGCGGATCGCTTGCATTTCCGAAGGGTCAATGCCTTCTTGACTTATAAATGGTTTGTAGTCCACAACGTTTACCTGCACAGCACCGAGCCGTGTACCACGTTCGCTGCCTGGAATGTTCAGGCTTCCCGACACAGGAAAGGCAATGCTACCCCTGTCGTTTCGTGTACGCAAGATCACCCAACAGTTTTTATCTGATACGATTTGGCTTCCATACGCATCGCTTCGTTATCCCCGGCGGTCACTGAGATTCTTTTTGCGTTGGGCATCGGCAAACAGATCGTTTGCACCGATCAATTCAGTAATTTCCCCGAGGAAGCGAAAGCGATTCCGCATGTGCAAGATCATGTGAAGGTCAATCTGGAAGAATTGCAGCAGTACAAACCGGAGGCGATTTTTACGTCAACGGTAATCCAGCAAGCATTGGCAACAATGATGAAGACCGCAGGACTTCCCAGCATCCATCAGGATCCACGGACGATCGAGGCGATTTACGAAACCATCCGGGAAATTGGCATGATCGTTGACCGAGAACCGCAAGCGAAGGAATTGATTGCCCGGATGCACAAGGGGTTTCAGGAGGTGAAGAAGAAGGCCAAGGTGATGCGTGAGGGTAGAGACGTGCGAATCGCACGTCTCTACATCGAGGAATGGCCGGCCGTCGCCCATACGACCGGGGCTTCCCACTTCGCCCTTGGGGCTTCGAGGGACAGGATGGTCGGCAAGCACGACCTCCCATACGCCTCCGGCAATTGGGTCCCCGAAATCGCGCGGATCGCGGGCGGGGAACAATTTCCCGTGGCTCCAGGAGCACTCAGCCCGGAAGTCACGCTGGAAGAAGTCGAGCGCTGGAACCCTGCCCTCATTGTCATCAGTTGGTGTGGTGCGGGGACACTAGCGCAGAAGGAATTATTGCTGAATCGCCCGGGGTGGGATCGATTGAGAGCAGTACAGTTGGGTCAGGTCAAAGTGATAGACGATTCATTATTCAATCGTCCTGGTCCGAGACTCGTGGAAGGAGCGCAGAGGCTGTATGGGTGGATGTTTGAAATACTGCATTGAAATGTTTGACAAATGTCATACAGCGGAATACCATGCGTTCATGGAATATGAACGCACCGTCACGACGCGCGAACTCCTCCGGAATTTTCGGAGCATCAAGCAGCAGCTGCTTTCGGGGAAGCTGCATGTCGTCCGTATTGCCGTGGATGATCATAAAGAACTCGAGTTGATACATTCTCGTCCCGAGAAAAACATTGGCAATTTTCTTCGTGCTGTGGAAGCACTTCCTCATCCAATCCACATTCGCCGCACGCATATCTTCGATGAACTTCTGAAACCCCGGAAGCTACGACCACGCAAGCGATGACGGAAAAGCTCCTCATCGACACCAACATCATTCTTTATGTGGTGCATGGAGACGTGTCGTGGAAGCAGGTTGTGCGGCAGTATGCGGATGCCACGGGCTACATCAGCGTTATGACGTTTATGGAACTTGTGATTGGGGCTCGATCAGCCGAAGAGCACGCTCGTCTCGAAGAGATTCTCGAGCTCGTACACATCGTTCCCCTCGATGCTCCGATCGCCCACCGTGCGTGCGTTTTTATGAATGGCAAAGGACGTAGCCTGCGCTCTCCGCATCTTGCTGACGCCATCATCGCGGCGACGGCCGGGGAACTCGGCATTCCGCTTCTGACGAATAATCCGAAGGATTTCCGGAGGTTCCACGGTGTGAAGGTGATCTCTGCTTGACATTGCCCTATGAATCCGTAAGATGCGCAACGTGATTCTCATGCATCTGATTTCCGGTGCGTATTACACCGTCCTCTCCAGCAGAGAGCGGACGGCGCCGATTGCATGACGAAAAACTTAGCCGACCTCGCCCCCTCTCTGCGTTAGAGAGGTTGTTTTGCGTGTGTACGCAGGATGTAAAAAACCTTGAACCTTGTCGGTTTAAGGAATGGTGTGATCGGTCTTTGGCATCAACGGCAGAAAGGTTGTGCATTATGCGAAAAAGAATTGGAAATCTGGTTCCGCAATCAAGAACGCAGGTGGTCTTGTCTCGGGATTGCCCACGTCAAGTTGTGGATGCCCTACGAACGAAGCTCGGCTTTCGGTTTCGATGGCCAAACAAACATGAGATGAGGAAGGAGAACACTCCGACATTTCTCGGATGCAGTTGTGGATGCGACTTCTGGCTTGAGAAGCCGTTTCGGCTGACTAACATGGTCGGGATGGGAGTATTCCATGTCGGCTTTGAAACCTGGGTTGAGGAATTACCCCACTGGCAGAGTTCCGACTTCGACGGTTCGGGATCATTCGTTATGGAGTCGCCGCCCAATGAAAGGTCTGACAGGCATGCCAGATTCGCAGTTGGTGATAGCTGGATCGAAATCATTGGTGAAGGAAAGAGAGCAAAACAATTCTTAAGTCTCCAAGAGCTCTTCACCAAAAAAGCATGAAGGAGAGAACCGATCACCCCACACCCCCGAAGTCGCAGTTGCAGCTTCGGGGTTTTTTGCAATCTGCAACTTGCAACCTCTCAGGTATTCCATGCATGATTCCCCCGTACCTTCTCCCTGCTTCCATGCCCTCCGTCTTCACCCTCGACCCGCTGATCTCCGACCTCAGTCTCTTGAAGCACCCCTTCTACCAGAAATGGAGCAAGGGCGAACTCACACTCAAGGATCTTCAGATCTATGCAAAGGAATATTTCCATCTGGTGCAACGCATTCCGGGCATCGTCGAGCGTGTACGCGTACGAGCGGATGAGCGCGGACATGATCTTGCCGGGATGATTGAAAAGAACCGGATCGAAGAGCAGGAGCACGTCGAGCTCTGGAAGCGCTTTGCCAAAAGTCTCGGAGTTTCGGAGACAGAATTGATTGCACACAAGCCGAGCGCGACAGTCACCGCAGCCGTCATGGAACTCGAACAGCTTGCGGACGGTTCTTTCGAAGACGGCGTCATCACGATGTACAGCCTAGAGGTGGAACTCCCGAAAATCGCGAAGACGAAGAAGGAAGGACTCTGCGAGTGGTACAACCTGAGTTCAGAAGACGCGCAGATCTACTTCGATGAGCACCTGAAGGAAGAAGAGCACCTCCAGGTCTGGCGCGGCGTAGACATCGATGTCAACAGCTCACAGACCATCGCAAAGCGTTCCCTGCAAGCCCAGAACAAGGTGCTTGATGGGGTGTGTGAACTCTGTGGAATCATGAGTTGTTAAGATTCTTTTCTTTTTCATGACCGCAAAAATTTCCATGAAATCCACGCCATATACGCGCTTTCAGGCGACGCTCGAAGATGTCTTTCAAAAAATTGAGCTGGGTGCCCCTGAACGCAAACTCCTGAGCGAACCGCAGGCGATTCACCGCGAAACGATTACGATCAAGAGGGATGACGGGAAGAAGGCGGAGTTTCCCGCGTTTCGTGTGCAGTTCAACAATGCACGCGGACCGTATAAAGGGGGAATCCGCTATCACCCCGATGCAGATCTGGACGAAGTGAAGGCGCTTGCAGCGCTCATGGCTATCAAGACCGCGGTTGTCGGGATTCCTTTCGGAGGGAGCAAAGGCGGCGTGCAGTGCGATCCGAAGGAACTGAGTAAGCGAGAGGTTCAGGAGATCTCTAGAGCGTACGTCCGCGCATTCGGAAAACACCTTGGTGCGGATATCGATTGTCCCGCGCCGGATGTGAATACGAATGCCGACATCATGGCGTGGATGCGTGATGAATACGAAAAAATCACGCACTCCTACGCGCCGGCGATGATCACCGGAAAGCCGCTTGCCTATGGAGGATCGCTCGGTCGCGATACAGCGACCGCGCGAGGAGGTTTTTTTATCCTTCAGGAGCTTACGGATCGCGATGCTCTTGATCCTTCCGAGCTGCGCGTAGCCATTCAAGGATTCGGAAATGCCGGGGCGCACATGGCGCAGTTGCTCCATGGTGCGGGATACACTGTTGTTGCCGTCTCAGACTCTCAAGGAGGCATCTACAGTCCCGAAGGTATTGATCCTGTGCGTATTGAGAAGTACAAACACAAAACCGGATCGGTTGCCGGGGAATACTGCAAAGGATCGGTTTGCGATATCGACCGTATGAAAATGGATGGAGTACGCAAAATCTCCAATGAAGAATTGCTCGAGCTTCCCTGTGATATTCTCATTCCCGCTGCGCTCGATAACGTGATTACCGGTGCCAACGCAAAGAGGATCCGCGCGAAATTGATCCTCGAGATCGCGAACGGTCCTACGACACCCGAAGCGGATGTGATTCTCGCAAAGAAACGGGTAAAAGTGATCCCGGATGTCCTTGCCAATGCCGGCGGCGTCACCGTGAGTTACTTCGAATGGGTGCAGGGGAGATCGGGCGAGCAGTGGACAGCCGAACGCGTCGATCAAGATCTCAAGCGTGTAATGCTTGCAGCGTTCCGCGAGGTTCGCAGAACGGCGTACAGAGAGAAGATGACACATCGCGAAGCGGCGTTTGCGGTGGGATTGCGACGGATTATGGAGGCTATGAAAGTAAGAGGGTGGATTTGAGTGCGAAGTATTAGGTATTAGGTATTATGTATTAGGTATTACGTATGGATACTTAATACTAAATACCTAATACTTAATACCTATGTACGACGTTCTCATTATTGGATTAGGCGCTTCCGGCTACACCGCTGCGATCTACACCGCCCGGTACAAACTCAAAACATTCATTGTTGGTGCGGAGGATGGTGGCATGGGATTAACTGCTGCAGAGGTAGGAAACTGGCCGGGCATCATCGATATCAAAGGACCCGACCTCATGGAGAATTTCAAAAAGCATGCGACGTCGTTTGAAGAGGTGACGCATAAGGTTGCGAGAGTGGAGAAGTTGGAAAAGGTGAATGAGGGATTCCGTCTGACATTGCAGGGTGGGGAAGTGGTAGAGGGCAAAACCGTGATCCTTGCGACGGGATCAGCCAAGCGCAAACTCGGAACGAAGGGAGAAGTGGAATTTTCGGGGAAAGGCGTTACGTATTGCGCAACCTGCGATGCGTTTTTCTATCGTGGCAAGGATGTCGCAGTCATTGGAGGAGGGGACAGCGCCGTGGAAGGGGCCGCAATTGCCGCGCAGGTGGCCAAGACCGTGTACCTCATTCATCGCAGGAATGCATTTCGCGCGGAGCCCTACTGGGTGGATCGGGTGAAAGCGAGACCTAATGTCCGGTTCGTTCTCGAGCGCAACGTATTGGAAATCTTTGGAGACGCAAAGGTCAAAGGCGTGAAGCTCGATACCCCATGGGAAGGATCGGATACCATTGCTGTTGACGGCGTCTTCATTGAAGTTGGGTCCATTCCATCCATAGGGCTCGCAACAAGTCTGGGGGCGAAGCTGGACCCCAAAGGCTTCATCGCGGTGACTCCCGATCAGCACACATCCGCTCCCGGGCTCTTTGCAGCGGGAGACAACACGAACGAAAGCAATTACTTCGCACAGTTCACGACGGCGGCAGGGGAGGGGGCGGTGGCGGCGAATGGTGTTTTTACGTTTTTGCAGGGTTAACAGCATCTAAATTGAAAATGGAAAATGGAAAATGGAAAATTGTCGATGCATCTGGAGTTGGAATCGCTAGCGAATTTTCAATTTTCAATTTTCAATTCTCCATTTTTCCCGTGTTCTTTCCCTTGCACTCACAAAAGATTGCCCTAAGCTAGCGTCCATGCCCCGTGGTAAACGCACTGTTTTTGCGGCCTTCTGTTCGGTGAACGGCTTTCGCATCGGTAGTTTTCGTTTTCACAAGCAAGATAAGCGTGGGAAGGCGTGGAAGGAGCATGCGGAGAAACTGGTCAAATTCTGTTCGGATTGTCGCAAGAGGGTGAAGGTGAAGTTGAAAGAGGAGAGGCACTCGGCATAGATCGGGTTCCAGCCTTCGCTCCTCTGGGAGCTACGGCTGGCGAGTGGGTTCTGGTTCGGGTTCGGAAGAGGATATTTCTTTTCTGGTGTTTGCGAATGTTCCTCCCTAGGATCTTTTCGTGTTATTCGGTCCCAGTTCTTCGACCAAGCGCAGAGGCGAATACATGCTGATGACGACTTCTGTGCTGCACGGACTTTTTCCTATTGTGATTCACGCGGGAGCCACTCGTATGCCGCCGATTTTTTTCGGAGCCGCTTCGCTTCTCCTCGCGGCGTTTCTTGCAGGCCTCTTCCTTCTGCGATCACCGCGTTCGCTTTGGAAGAGAGCGCTTACGGGCAGCACGCTCCGGGATGTGGTGATCTTGGCACTCTGCAACCTCGTCATTCCGATCGTGCTTATTTCGGAAGGTACCCGCATGACCACTGGTATCAATACGGCGCTGCTACTGCAGGCGGAAATGCTTTTTACCTTCCTCTTCTGCGTTGTGCTTTTTGGAGAGCGGATGCGGGCAATACGTCTCGGTGGAGCCGTGTGTGTCTTTGCCGGGACGGTGTTCATTCTCCTTGCGGGTGACAATCAATGGAATACGGGGGATCTGCTCATTATTCTCGCCACCGTTCTCTACCCCTTTGGCAATCTCGTTTCCAAGCGGCTTCTTGCTGTGCTCAGTGTTCCCGAAATTCTATTTCTGCGGTCGCTTTTCTCCGGATGTCTTCTTCTCATTCTCAGTTTGTTTTTCGAGGACATGCACGTTGCCAATCTCCCGTGGTTGCAGGTTTGGTGGCTTGTCGCACTGCAGGGAGGTTGCGTCTTTTTTGTTGCCAAGATCCTTTGGTACGAGGGACTGAAGGTTGTTTCCGTCTCGCGCGCCGTATTTCTTGTCTCTTCCGCTCCTGCCTTTAGTCTGTTTTTTGCGATCATGTTCCTCCGAGAAATCCCCACGGTGGTACAGCTCGGGGGATTTGTCGTGACGATGGTTGGCATTCTGCTGCTCACATGGCATACGCCGAAGAAATCATCTCCCACATCAGCCCTCTTGCCTGCGCTATAGTAGTGCCATGTCTG
>Ga0155266_106_pt1 | contig 20330 bp, 20 predicted proteins | sample RifCSPhighO2_02_FD_106234 | JGI IMG/M metagenome (GOLD analysis project Ga0155266, IMG submission 106234) | Candidatus Peribacteria bacterium RIFCSPHIGHO2_02_FULL_53_20 | reverse complement strand
GCTCATTTGTCTGATGATGCGTAAGTTTGCTTCTCTTGAGTCGCATGACTGACATGGTAGGAGATGAGAGTTTCCTATGTCAGCCCCTAATTTTTTCCTGAATTTCCCTCGTTCTTTTGCGTCCAATACCCGCGTCCGGTTCTTGCGTATATCCATCTCTCCTTTCTTCATAGATACATAGCTCCCCTCAGGGATATCTCCACTAATAACTGCCGCGGAATTAATAAATGTGCCTGCGCCGATCTTCGTTCCTGGGTGAAGGCTTACATGGATCCCGAGCCGGCAACCATCGCCAATTGCGGTACCAAACTTTGTGAGACCGGTGTCGATGCGGCTTTCGCCGACTATCGATTGCACCATTCCTTCATCCAACCGGAGGTTGCCAGCGATACATCCCCCGCCGAAGGCAACATTATTCCCAACAACACTCTCTGCAAGGTATGTCATATGGGTCCAGACATGGGAACCAAGCACCGAGGACTTTATTTCTGTACCAAAGCCGACCACACAATCAGCACCAATAGAACTACAACGGACAAGGCAGCCCGTCCCGATTATTGTGCGTGCTCCAATAACACAAGGACCGACAATCGTTGCATGCGGCAGGACGCGTACTCTTTCGCCGAGAACGACGGATCCCTCGACAACTGCAGATTTGTGGATGGAAGCGGTTTTATGAATAGAGGGCTTCGTGATGTCTTTTAAAAGTAATTCCAATAAAGGAATCATGTGCCATGGGTACTTCACCGCTTGCCAAGAGCCATTATAAGGTGTCGCCGCATAACGTTTAGTCTTGAAGAGTTTTCCAAGCGCCTGCTCGTATCCGTCGTCACGGCTTTCATCGACATTTCCGATGGCATTGAGTAGTGCTTCCGGATCATTGTGCACATGCGCAACAATCGTGACGAGCTTGCTTGGCTCCTTTCCTGGTTTGGGTTTTTCTACAATTCCCGTGATCCGGTTTCCCTTCACGGAAAGATACCCACCGGGAAAATATTCTTTCATGCGCTTTGCGAGGATCGCGCCATCCATCTTTGCGGCTTTCGCCATCACCAATCGGTATCCCTCAGCATCGATCATGTCATTTCCACTCACAATGAGCACCGGTTCGTTCTTCTTGAGCCTGGGCAATGCGGAAAGGAGCGCGCCGCGCATACCAAGATCCAAATTCTTCTGCTCGATGGTCGGTAGCCCTGTGAGTTTCTTGGCGGCCTTCAGATTATGAGCCCCTCCAACCAGCGTTATATTTTTTAAGCCCGCGGCATGCAGTCGGGCAATCTGGTGCTCCAAAAGCGTCTTCCCGCAGATCGGAAATAATGTTTTTTCGCTGAGCGGCCAGAAGCGCCGAGAGCGGCCAGCGAGAAGAAGCAAAACCTGCATATATTGCCAACACGGTAGCGGAGATGCATGAATCTCCGCTATGGGAGAATCAGAGAAATTTATATTTTTGAGCTAGTTTAAAGATCAATCTTCTTGCCAGATGTGCGCATCGTAGGAATAATATTTCCAATGTCAGATGCCACTCCTCAAAAGAACGGTATCGAAGGTCTGCACGAGGGTATTAATCTCTTAACAAATCAATCCCAGTCTCTTCTGGATGCGTTACGAGAATCAGAGGGTAATTTTAGGAGATGGGGAAATTCCGGAGAATTTTGTGCGGAAACTCTTCGTGTGTTGGTTGATTCACTGAGCGTTCAAATGAGTGCGGTTCTTCAGACACTCCCTACACTCGCGTCTGCGTGCGGCAGCATGGAGAGTTCACGTGGTAAGTGAAAGGCTGCCTAACAGAATTTGTATAATGCGTTAACCAAATTTTTATATTACGGGAGAACCAGAGAAATCTCCCCTTCCTGATCAGTTCTTTGTATACGCATTCTTTGCCTCTTCAATCGCTCCATCACTGCCCAATGCGGATGACCGAACATATTGTCCTTCCCAACCGAAATCACGGCAGCCTCTGGATGTACCGCCAATAAAAATCCTGTTGATGTCGATGTGCGGCTTCCGTGGTGTGCGATTTTGAGAATAGTTGATTGCAGATCAGCTCCAGTTTTCAAAATCGCGCGCTCCGCAGGTTCTTCAATGTCTCCTGTTAGTAAAATCGAACTACTTCCGTAGATCGCGCGCAGTACAACGGACGTGTCATTAACCTTTTTGGGTTGTATTCCGAATGTATTGCGAGGTGGCCAGACGACATCCAGGATCAATCCATCCTCAAACACAATATCCTTCCCGGGATCGGCAATGATCACCGGGATTTTTTGTTTAGCGATCCTCGCAAGCAACCTTTGATACTGTGGTTGTGGCGTGTCAATACCCGATAGCAATATTGCACCGACTTTGTAACGTTCCACAATTTCCGGAAGAGCGGCGATGTGATCCAGATCAGGGTGAGTGAGAATAAGTAGTTCGATCGTTCGATCAAAAAATGACATGTGGTTTCCGATGCCCTGAAGCGCCGAGAGATCTGGTCCCCCATCGACCAAGATCTGCTTCCCGGATGGCGAGACGAGCAGGATGGAGTCTCCCTGACCGACATCGAGAATGTAAGTGTGGAGATGACCATCGGGGAGTGTGTGGATTTCTTGAGCGAAGAGACTGAAGAAACCAAGGAGACCAATGAGACCGAGGATCCTCCTGTTTCTCGCCTGAGATTTATGATCCGCCATCCTTTCAAACTACATGGTTCCAAGCCAAAAAACAGGTGTACGAACGTACAACCAGCAATGAACAGGGACCAATGACCAAACAATAACCAAGCCTCTACACACTAATGTGCAATCCCCTTCTTCACCTTCTTCCATCCAAAACATGCTCCCACCAACGAAGATCCAATGGCAAACAGTCCTATTCCCGAACTTGGAAGATCTTTGGAACGGACTTTCTGGAGATTTCTCTGTCGAGCAGATGCTTCTGCATTTGCCATAATACTTGCAAGATCATTCTGGGGGATTCCTTGCCAGCTCATGGGATCATTCAATCGTTGTACTGTGGGTGGAGGAGCAACAGGCTGAGCGCCACCTGGAAGCGCTGCGGAATCAAACACTCCGGTAGAAGTGCCGCCGTAGACATTTACCACTTGCAGAGAGATACCGAACATTCCCGGTTGTACTCCCGCAAATTCCACTCCTGCGATGTCCATCGGGACCATCTGCGGTTCGCCGAACGTGCGACCGCCATCCAGACTCTGTCGTACAACGTAGTGGGCAATGTCTCCACGTGAAATATCCCCCTGCCACTGCGCAGTGACGGCGTAGGTTCCTCCGGCTTCAGGAGCTGCACGGAGCGAGAATCCCGTGACGTCTGCGGGGTGTGTCGGGTCGTATATTGCCGCAACCGGTTGCTGCGAAATAGCCGTTGCAGAGTCGATACCTTGGTCGTGTCCTGTGAACAATGCCGTGCGGTCTGTTGCGTCCAGTGGCTCGCCATTGATTCCATGGAGAGGCTCGCCGATTTTGATGCTGTACACCATTCCCCTCTGTTGCTGCTCGGTATCCGCGACAACAATATGTTCGCTCATGAGAATCTGCGTGATCCGGAGAGACGTGCCGCCGGGTCCCGTGATCACAAATGCCTGAGGAGCTGCCTGCGGATCAACAGTGACCAGATCCGAAAATGTGAGCTTTACCTGAATCGGTGAGAGAGCCTCAGCGAGAAGTAGATGTACGCGACCATCTTTCATCGGCTCAGCATATGTCGGGATGATTGCCTGCGAACTCGAAGATTCAGCGGAGGAAGACGAGGATAACTCGGGAACCATGAGTACCGGAGGAGGAGGCTCTGTTCCCACAGAACTGGATGATGTTTCCAGTCGTGGTGTATCGGATGCTGGTGCTTGTGTGAGATCGATGCGCACTTCTTCCACAAAGGAGTCGCTTTCTTCGCCGAGATTATTTACCGCGAGCACAGTAACGTAGAGTGCTTTGGAGATCGGGGGCTCAGTAAATACGTACACATTTTCCGTTCCCTGTGTCTCTTCAAAGTCGTCATATAATCCTTCGCTTTCCAATATAGATTCCGCGCTGTAGTAGAGGCGATAACGGACGACAGTTGCATCCAAAGAAGGTTGCCACTCGATGCGCACTTCGCCGTTTGCTTCCTGCATTCCAGAAAGCCCTGTCACGGGAGATGGAGGCGCGGCAAGAGTCGCAACGGGAATCAACAATCCTAAAACGATGGCGGCGGAGCGCAGTCGGAGCATGGTTTGTGTGTTCAGTACTATTGTAGCAAAAATAACGGTTTGCGGCAACAAGATGATTTATCGCTTTTGGATGGGGAAAATCGTCAGCAAAAATCCGGATATTTTATTCTCAGGGGGCTTGCGCTTCATGGTATCCGGATCAAAATCATTGTATGGAGAGACTCTCTTTATCAGTGAAGTCTTCCGAGGATTCAGATGAACACATGCGCCATGCAGACAGGCTTTTATTGCAAGATATCGCAAGAAATTATCCTCTTTATGCGGCCGTCCAAAGTGTTGTCATTCCCACTACTACAGCATGCAATACAAAAACCGAAGCAGAACTAGGGACCCAATTTAACATAATTGCAAAAACCAAACGTCTCCGTGCAGCCTCCCAAAAACTGCTGCGCTCGGATGTGTATTACCCATTTTTCCTTGAGACATTAATAGACATACTTGCAGCAAAATTTGCAGCTGTGTGGAAGATTTCTTCTGAAGAGGAAATCAATATTGCTCATGAGACAACAAGGCCTGATTTGGATCGAGATTTCGACGATCTGCCTCGTACTTTACTCGTTAACAGTGTCGCTCAGAGCAAGGTAGCGATACTACGACGCAGACCTCACGCAGACGCCAGTGCTCATCAAGAATTGTACATGCACCATGCAGAATATGAAGATGACAATCGTACCCAACAAGCACGAGATGAAGATGATTGGTTTTATCAATACCCTGCCGATGTGGCGCTGAGCATGGTACCTGTTGTTGCTGCAAATCATTCAATGTTAGTGATTGAGACACTCTTCAATGCAAAGCGATCTTATACAGACAAAGGTCATGATGCTCTTATACATAAACACAGTGCCATTAAGCGTCTTGCGGAGGAAATAATTCCAACCTTCATCAGCCGTGAGCGTGCTGCTCAGAATCACTAAGAAATATTCCGTGTTCCAGACCGTTCCAAAAACATAGTATGAATTCCAAGTAGCGGGATCAAAAGCACTATTCCAAGTGATGCAACTCCCAACCCTACAACTGTCAGAATTTCATTCTCTAGTAGCGGCACGAATTTCCAGAGACCCATCCCCAGCATCCAAGCGAAGAGGAAGATTTTTACGAGAGATAAGAGCGGCAATTTCACGGGCATTGTGCGGAGAGCGGCAATCATCAGTGTGACTGCCAACATCACATGCACGATGTTACTAGTGATCGTTGCGCCGATATATCCGTATTGAGGGATCAATATGTAATTCAACCCAATGGAAAGCACCGCGCCGCACCCAAGAATGGTAATGAGTGGCTTCGACCGTCCGCGGTTGAGCAATACATAGAAGCCGTACTGTACGAGGCCATTTAAAAAGACGGGAAATCCCATGAGCATGAGCGCCGTATCCGATCCGTAGGTTTCTGGAGTACTCAGGTACGCGTCCGTCGTCAGGAGTTGCACGAGCGGTCTGGACCAAAATGCACAGAAGAGCGCGGCGGTTGTTCCAAGAAAAAGAAGAATCATCAATGTTTTTCCAAGAAGCACCGCCGTGCCCTCCCCCCTTCCATCGCGTTCGCTCAATGTTGGGAGTACAGAATTGAGAAGGAACGTCGGAATGATGTACCCCATCTCCACCATCCGCAGCACAAATCCATATTCCGCGTTCTGGATTTCAAAATCCGGTCGCAGCAGCGCGATCATCGTCACGTCGAGCTGGCGGTAGAGTGCCATGCAGAGGAATGCCGCGCCGAAGGGGATCGATTGCCGCAGGATCGAGATGATCACAGCGCGGTCAGCGTTCCACCGAATGTGCTCCATGCGTCCCGCTGCGATGAGGGAAATCAGAAAAAGAACGAATGAGCCAACTCCGCCAATCAAGAGAAAGGAATACAAAATTCCCGTGTCGTCGGATGTGCGAATTCCCACGACAATGAACAGTCCAATGAGCCCCGTGGTGATGACGCGCTGGGTGACTTCGGCCACAAACACGCATTGCATTTTGTAGTGCACCTGGAACACCGTCCGGAGAATTCCGGCGAGTAATGTGAAGAATGGAACGAGTGCGGCAATGCTTACCGAGAGAGGAAGAGGCGTGCCCTGCCACTGCGGAAGAAGCCAAATAAGGGCTAGGGCTAGGGCAAGCGAGAGAATCAAAATGACGGATCGAATGATGATCAAAGCTCCAAGAACCATCGATCGATCTTTCGCTCGCGCCATTTCCCGAACCCCTACGGCATACAGCCCGAAGTCTGCGAGGATGCCGAAAAGCTGAAGGAAGCCGTAGGCGGAGTTGTAGTTACCAGCGAGTTCCTTACTGAGACCGATCGCTACAAACTTTACAGTTAAGATCGAGAGTGCAGCCATCACGATCTGACTACCAAGTTGCCACAATGTGGAAGAAGCGATCTGGCGGGTGGGCACAGAGAGATTGTAGTCGGTTTTTGTCTACACAGAATCCAAGCTTTACATTTTCCCCTGCCGTCTCTCCGTAGCGTTCTGTATACAACGCTTGAGGTAGTTGATGATGTTCATAACCTTTCCTTCGTCGAAGACCAATTCCAGACCCGGATTCAATGATAGTATTTTACTGGTTTGGGCCCAGTATTCCTCGGGACCATTTCCCAACTCATATGCTACGCCACATTGACTAGACTCGCGGTTGATGCAGACGAACATCCCGATCCACTCGGGGTGCCTTAGTGAGAACCGTATGGGTATCTGAGCGCCTTCCGGGGGTGCCCACCAACCTAGACTATTTTTTTGTAGCACCACTTCCCTTTGATGAGCCTTTTGTGTCTCTGGCAAGGTATTCATAATAATATTATAATTTAAAATATTAATTTGTCAAATACAGGATTATCTGTACAATACACCTCGATGGGTCTCCCCTTCACCCACCTCACATCCACTAAGCAGCTCAGTCGGAGCGATACGGACGCCATTTTGGGAGTTGCCAAAGACATGGAAGGGATACTTAAAAAAGGAGGAAGCGATCTGCTGAAAGGGAAAATTCTTGCGAGTCTTTTCTATGAACCAAGCACACGCACACGACTCAGCTTTGAATCCGCCATGCAGAGACTTGGGGGAGACGTGATTACTGCGGATGGTATCCAATTCAGTTCGCTCTACAAAGGTGAATCCATCGAGGACACCATCATCGTTGCCGGCCAGTACGCCGATATCATCGTGATGCGGCATCCCGAAACTGGAAGTGCGGACCGCGCAGCGGCAGTGTCGCCGGTGCCCTTTATCAATGCCGGAGACGGACCCGGTCAGCACCCTACACAGGCGCTCCTCGATCTCTACACCATTCAAAAAGAATGCAAAAAAATTGATGGACTCAAGGTCGCGATGGTCGGCGATCTGCGGTATGGACGTACGGTGCATTCACTGAGCTTCCTTCTCGGACTCTACAAAAATATCGAACTTACATTTATCTCCCCGAAGGAACTGACTATGCCTGAAAAAGTTACAAGTTTCTGCAAAGAAAAAGGGATCACATTCACAGAAGCAAGCAATCTTGAGGCAGCGATTTCGGCAGATGTTCTCTACATGACACGGATTCAAGAAGAGCGGTTCACCGATCACAGTGAGTATGAGCGGCTGAAGAGTGTGTACACGCTGCGTTCAGCACATCTTAAAGGCAAAAAGACGGTGATCATGCATCCCCTTCCCCGCGTCACGGAGATCGCCACAGATGTCGATGCACTACCCAATGCCGCCTACTTCCGCCAGGTGCGTAACGGTGTTCCTGTACGCATGGCGCTCCTGGTGATGCTTCTTGGAAAAGCATGACGCATATCACTCTTCCCGGCCTCATTGACTGCCACGTGCACTTCCGTGAACCGGGGCTCACACACAAGGCGGATATGGCTTCGGAAGCGCACGCGGCGGTTGCGGGGGGCGTTACAACGGTTTGCGAAATGCCGAATACCATTCCTTCAACAGTGAGCGTGGAGGCATTAGCGGATAAAGTCCGGCGCGCTGCAAAAATAAAAAATTGTGACATCCGGTTTTTCATGGGAGCAACGGAAAAGCGCCATCTGATGGCGCTTCGGGATATTTGGCGGGGGTCTTCGCCGATATTGCAGCAACTGAAAAAGAGATGCTGCGGATTAAAAGTGTATTTCGATCATTCGACGGGTAATCAAGGGGCGGATCAAGAGACAATCACTGAGGCATTTCGGTTGTGCGGAGAATTAAGGATCCCGCTTGTGGCGCATTGTGAGGATGCGGAGATGAATGCCAAGGCCAGTAGCGGAGAGCCGCGGCTCTCCGCTGCGGATGTTTCGCTTCACTCAAAGATGCGACCTCCAGAGTCTGAAGTTGCCGCAATCAAGCGCGCACTCGGTCTTGCACGGAAATACAGAACCCAATTCCATGTCGCACATCTTTCCACTGCTGGCGGGCTGCAACTTGTGCGTGAAGCAAAAAAAGAAGAATTGCCCGTGACATGCGAAGTCGCTCCACATCATTTGTTTTTGACAGTCGAAGATTATGCAACGCTCGGAACACTTGGGAAAATGAATCCCCCGCTCCGGTCTAAAGAGGATCAAGCTGCGCTATGGGAAGGCATCGCCGACGGCACGGTCGATTGCATCGCGACGGATCACGCGCCGCATACATTGGAAGAGAAAAAGTGTACGGATCCATTGAAAGCACCAAGCGGAGTGCCGGGGGTGGAGACGATGTTGCCGTTGCTTTTGACGGTTGCGGTGGGGGGGTGGCCGCATCCGGAGGAAAAGTTTTCAGCTTTCAGGTTTCAGATTTCAGATGTAGTTCGATTGTGCTTTGAGAATCCCAATCGGATTTTTAGCTTAGGGAAGAGAAAAGATGAATATCAGATCAAGGTTGATTTGGAGAAGGAATGGATTGTCAAAGGGAAAAACCTGCATAGTAAATGTGGATGGACGCCGTATGAAGGATGGAGGGTGGTGGGAGAAATAACCTCTGCAACATAGGCATACAAAATCTCCGTAGCACAGGCTACGGAGATTGCTCACACAAGTTCTTTCATCAGCGAAAGGATTCAGTCATGGGGCACTTTCAGTCGGTACGGGGTGTTGTCCTTATACAATTCGATCCGCTCTCGGATGTGTTCCTTCGCGTGAAGCGGAGGCGCCAGTTTTTCCCCTTGCGTTGGCACCCACGGGATCACGAGAGCAATTTGCTCTGCGTTGATTGCCTCCTCAAATTTCCCATTTGCGGCAAATGCAATCGCCATTACACAATGTGCCCTTCGGGAAGGCCCCTTCAACAATGCCTTTGTGGCATGCATCAATGCAAGCACCTCATCGCGCAATTCTTGCTTGGGGTTAGCGGAAAGTGTCAGTGCAACATACTCATGTGGCTCTGATTTTGTAGGATCCGTATCAATGATGCGCTGCCAAAGCTTCTGAGCGCCCTCACGGTCTCCTTGTTCCCAGAGCACCATTCCCATCTCTGCAGCAACACCATCCCATACTGTTCGGATGGGATCGACACGATACGCTGCATCAAAATCTGCAAGCATTTTGTCGATCTTTTGTAACTTTCCGTAACACAACCCGCGCCGCAGATGCGCGGCGACACGCAAATAAACCGGCAGCGTATCCGTGGGGAGGCCCAAACCCTGTTGTAGTTCCTTGGGCATCTTGCCGGATTCCAGCATCTCTGTGTCCAACTGGATATTCATCCATAGATTCTCCTCAGGACTTTTGATGAGCAACTGCATTGGTACTGCGCGGTACCAAAACACCCCAATAGCAATCAACATCACCACAAAAAAAACGGCGAAACTTCTTCGCATCCACATAGACATCGGTTTGCCAGGCATAGCTACTCCCTTCGCTGGTGTGAGAGAACAGGTGAACGGGTACGAGCACAATGCTCAAACGTCCTTCCTCCAAAAGGAGGAAGCAATGTATTTTACATTGTAAACAAAAAATGTCAATTTTATGTTTAAAGCTTATAACAATGACCAAGAATGCCAATATTTTGTTGACCAAGATAGTCGATTACAAAAAAACAACCCCTCAGTTCTATTGCAGAACATGCACATCACTCTGCCCTTTTTGGGGCTGAAGCGATGTTTTTTCATGGAAAATTTGCAAAGTAAAAAGACGGCACTTTGTGCCGTCTCTACAGAAGCCGTTGTTATCGATCGAACCTACATCTCTACAATAATTGGTATCACCATCCCCCTTCGCTCTGCGGAGCTACAGGGGACAAGAGGATGACTTCATCATTTAATCAGGCCTAAACCTCCACAATTATAGGAATGACCATCGGCTCTCTATCCAATGCCCGATCGAAATACCGGTACAAGGCTCCTGTTACCGCGCGCTTAAGCGCTTTGCGATCCGTTTCGCCGCGGTTCACGGCTTCCTCGTAGGCTTTCTTGCTGGCATGCACTACTTCCGCGGTGATCTTCTGCTGCTCGGAGCCGTAGATGAGTCCGCGACTAAGAACATCAGGATCGCCAACAAGGCGGTGGCTTTCGCTGTAGGCCCTAAGCATAATAATGACCGCTCCGGATTCACTCATGATCTTGCGGTCGAGAAGCACGCGCTGACCTTCGCCAGCAGACCCACGTCCATCGATGATGACATCTTGTACTGTGAGTTTTTGCTTGCTCTTACGCGCACTGCCATCACGTTCGAATTCCAGAATCTCGCCGTTACTCAGAAGATGAATCTGGTTTTCGGGATATCCGATACTCCGGGCGATATCCGCGTGCGCTGCACGCATCTGTGGCTCGCCATGTTCGGGGATGATGTGCTTGGCACGCACAAGACGGTGCATGAGAAGAATATCTCCACGCTGGCCGTGACCTGTAACGTGGAGTGCGAGCTCCTGATTCGTTTTTACAAAGGCTCCCCGCAGGTGCAGGTTATTGATGACTTTCGAAACGGCGCGCTCATTACCGATAATAGGATTACTACTCAAAATCACCGTGTCACCCTTTTTCACTTCAATGTGGCGGTGCGTTCCAAGACCCATGCGGGCAAGACCCGCCGTTTCTTCGCCCTGGCTGCCGGTAGCGATAATGAGCACCTCACGATCAGGCATTTTATCCATGCCCGGGCCGGCCTTGCGGATCAATCCGCGTGGAGCTTTGAGGTATCCGAGATTTTGGGCGATCTCGACGTTGGTTTCCATACTGCGTCCAGAGATGAACACTTTGCGGTTGAAGGTCTTTGCATGTTCCACAACTTGCTGGATGCGGTTCAAGAGTGACGAGAATGTGGAAACGATCACGCGACCCTTTGCATCACGGATGAGATCGAGAAGAGTCTCGCTGATTTCCCGCTCGCTTTTACTGAAGCCCGGCTTCGCCGCGTTGGTGGAGTCCGCGATGATCGCGAGTACTCCTTCTTTGCCGAGCTCTGCCAATCGCTGAAAATCCGCTGGAGGTTCGTCTCCCGCGGGTGTGAGATCAAATTTGAAGTCCCCGGTATGGACGATTCTTCCATACGGCGTGTGCAGAACGATCGCAGCGGAATCGGGAATACTGTGCGTGACCCGGAGGTATTCCACTTCCACCTTCCCGATCCGAATTTTCTGACCATAAGCGACGGTATTCAGCTTTGCCTGACTTGTCATCCGCTCCTCATCGAGACGCTTTTTAACAAATGCCACTGTGAGTTTGGTGCCGTAACATGGCGGATAATGCAACTGTGGCAGGAGATGCTGTACCGCGCCAATATGGTCCAAGTGCGCGTGTGTGAAAAGCACAGCTTTGATGCGGTTTTCTCTTCCCCGGAGCGATGTCATATCCGGAATCAGGTAATCGATGCCGAGCATATCCTCGTCTGGGAATTGCAGCCCGAGATCAACGATATAGAGATCGCCGTCCACATCAATCACACAGCAGTTGCGGCCGACCTGGTCGAATCCTCCGAGAGGATAGATTCGGAGTCCCCCCTTATTCGGAAGCAGTGGCTGCGGGATCTGTGGCTGAACTGTGGGGACGGGGCGTCCGTCGCCTCTTGCCATATTCTGGTTTCCTGGAGGGGGCATTCCTTGCCGGTGATGTCCGGGGTTTCCCCGAGGATTTCCACGGGAAGGATGAGATCCGCCTCTTTGGGGGCGGCCCTCTTTAGGGTTTAGGTGCCTCTGCACCCACTGTCCGACGGTTTTCATTAAACGGTCTTGGAATAAACACTGCAATTGCAGTACGATTGCAGTCTACACTCCTTAGAACTTTCAGTCAATAGTGTGATGTTGATAGTGACAAATTTTGGCTTAGGATAAACGAATTTTTATTTTTAATAATTGCTTCCTAACAGAAGGGCGCAAATCCCAAGGGCACAAGGGCACAAGATGCCCACCGTATGAACAAGTGGGTGCGCCCTTGTGCCCTTGGGATTTGCGCCCTTGCTCTCCCATTACTCCCTCTTGCTCCATCCTCCCTCACCCGGTAGCCTTCCTCTCCGTATGGACATCACGGTCCAATCGGGCCAGACCAAAGCGGGAAACGGCACTGTTCTCGCAGCTCTTACTATGGAGTCCGTGCATGGGGAGCACGTGTGCCTGCTTTTGCAGATGGAAGCGGATTCTGTAGACGGAAAGGCCCTGGAAAAAGAGATGGCGGGAGTTGTGAAACACAGTCTTCTCGAGACCGAAGGCGATGCATCCGCAAGACTCGATGGAACATTGAAGGAGTTAAACGGGCTCCTGAAAGGGCTCCTCCTCTCCGGATCTATCCGTGATGTACATGCCATCATCAGCATTGTGGATAACCGCGGGAATCTCCATGTTTCCCATGCGGGGCGTGCAGAGGCATATGTTGTACGTGGGGCTTCTGCAAGCCAGATCACAGAGTACTCACGTGGAAAATCCACTCCCGCTTTTGTGTACATTGCGAGCGGTTCCCTCGAGCCGCGGGATGTCGTGATCTTCTCCACGCAGCGGCTTTTGCGGGCAGTGACTCCTGCGCAACTCGTGCAGATCGCTCAACGATCCGGTCATGTCATCAATGAGGTCATCCATACACTCGATGGTGAAAAAGAGCAGGCGGCCGTCGCTGTACTCTCCGTGAGTGGTGGCAAGCAGATGGCGCTCGAAGATGATGCCCCGGCGCCGGCACGAGAGCGCAAGGGCGCGTCGCCCCGCGAGAGGCGCGGTCGGAGGCTCGCATCGGCTGGGTGGCTCACCGCTGTGTTGCCTGCGGTCAAGGATCGCACGGTGGGGCTTATCACATCACTCGATCTTCCTGGGTTTGCCGTTTCCGCGAAGAAATGGACAGCGGGTTTTAGGAAAGATCTGAAGGATCCAGCACGCAAACAGAGAGCGCATTTCCTTCTCCTCGCAGGGACGATCGCCGCGTTCATCATTATCTGGGCGCTGCTACAGCTCACGGTAAATACCGAGAAGAGTAAGACCCGCGAGGAACTCGGTGTACTCGTCGATCAGATCGGCACGGAGATTCGCACGGCGGACAATCGTCGCATTGCCGGAGACGTGGATGCCGCCAATGCCATCCTTGAGCGCGCGGAGGAACGAGCGAAGCAGGTCATGGATAACGAGCTCGGGCTCTACCGCATGGAGGCGCTCGACCTTCTCGACCGCATCCGCAGTAAGCGCGAGGAGATCAATAATATCGTCCGCCTTGCGCCACGCATCGTCGCCAATCTTGCGGCGAAAACCCCCGATATCACCGTTCAGGGCTTCATCGGTCTTGCGGACGGCGAATTCGTCGCCTATGACCGCCAGGATCTTTACCGTGTCCTTCTCAATTCTGTCGAGAATCCTCTGCATCTTACCGATGAAGAACTCATCGTTTCCGGCATCAGTTTCGCCCGCTATCAGACACTGGTCTTTCAGACGACCGGCAATACCGTTGTGGAGCAGATCGCCGGTCAGCCGACGGTGATGAAGACCGAGGATCCGGCAGGGTGGATCACCGGTCAGAGTATGGAGGCGTATCTGCGGTTCCTCTATATCCTCTCCCCCGAGAACAATCAGATCTACAAGTACGAACGCCTCAGCAATCGCTATGGTCCTCCTTCGCAGTACAACGTGAATGGGGAAATCAGTAATGCTATCGACATGGCTATTGATGGCAATGTGTTCGTGCTCAAGGATGACGGATCAGTCGTCAAACTCCTCCGCGGAGAAACGAAGTCCTTCGTGATCCGTCGCGCGCCGGAGAATCTTCTGAAGGATGCTACGCGCATCTACAAAGTTCCGGATGGCAGCATTTATTTCCTTGATCCTGTGGGCGCACGCGTCATCGTCGTCACCGACGGCGGTCAGACGGGAGAATCCTCCTACGTAAAGCAGTACGTTCTGGAAGGCGATCAGATCGGTAAGCTCATCGATCTCTACGTCGATCCGGATGAAACGAGGGTGTATGTGGTGGATGAAAAGAGGATTTATGCGGTGGATTTGGGGACGAAATAATATCGGGAGGTGGGGAGATCGTGAGATAGTGGGTTGGAATGAAGGCTCTTGTTTTTGGCACATTCGATCGGCTGCATCCGGGGCATGAATTCGTCTTGAGCGAGGGATCGAAGCGCGGAGAGCTGCATGTCGTGGTTGCTCGCGATGTCACTGTTAAAAAAATCAAAGGGCGCAAAGCGGATCAATCGCAAGAAGAACGATTGGCGGCGATTCAGGAAAAATTTCCGGAGGCGAATATTGTATTGGGAGACAGTGAAGATTATCTCAAGCCCGTATTGGCGATTGCTCCAGATGTGATCTTGCTTGGGTATGATCAGAAATTTCCGCCGGGGGTGCGATTGAAGGATTTGCCCTGTCCGGTAGAACGACTAGTGGCTTTCAAGCCCAAGGAATACAAGAGCAGTTTGAGAAAACAACAGTAAATCACATCCTTGGCATATAACGTCAAATTTGCTATACTATCCCGATACCCACAAACATCCATGTCCAACAATCCTTCCCTTTGGAAACAACTCGCTGGCGCGGTCATCGGAGGATCCCTCGGGCTTCTGGTATACAGCGGTTACCAGGTTGCGTCTCCGAAGCTCACTGGGTGGCTATCTATTCCGCAGCAGTGGCTAGAGAGCAACGGCGAAGGATCACGCGTGGCGGACAAGGATCGCACGGACAGAACGGTTCCTCATTTCGAGGCTCGTGCCCGGGAGATCGCCAAGGAATTCGGCGCCGCATATAAAAATTATCAAGTGAAAGAGTCCGCTCCTGACGCGGCAGCTTCTTCCAACGCAGCAAGCGACTCTTCGGAAACAAGTTCCACGGGAGTCATTCCGTTTGAAGGCGCAACTGCAGAGTCCGATGTGGTATCTTCCGCCGCCGTAGAGCCTTCCGAAGCCTCTTCGGAACAGGCAGAGTCTGATCGCGTGAATGCGGTACGGGAAATGTGGAACGATGACGCAATGGAAAAGGCTCCAGGACCGGATACGGATGAACTGCCAGATTCTGGGATTGGATTGCTGGGTGCATTGATTGCTGCAGGGGCGGGAGCAGGGGGACTACGAGCGAGAAAGAAGAGTCAAAAATAGGGTGTGATCAACCGCAGCCAGAAAGGCTGCTCCCTGTTTCTCCACTATTCCAGTATCGGGTAACAACATATCGGGAGCATGCTTTCTGCATGCGGTTATCGTAGGATCATGAATGGTGGAATAATGAGTCGTGCTACGCTGCGCGCGTGTCATTATCTGTTTTGAGCATCGGATTATTATTTCTGTTTGGGCTTGCACTCGGAAGCTTTGGATCAGTCATTGTTTCGCGTGTTCCCAAAAGCAAAAGCATTGGGGGGCGTTCGCAGTGTCCGCGTTGCAGGTTGCAGATTGCAAAGAGAGATCTTATCCCGGTTCTCAGCTATCTATTACTTCGGGGGAAGTGTCGTCATTGCAAAAAAAAGATTTCCATTCACTATCCCCTTCTAGAACTCGGGAGTGCGATACTGATTATTCTCCCTGCGCTCTTGGAGGGATACATAGATCCATTTACCGTGAATCTAGGAATTGCCTTGTGGCTTTTCCTTCTTCTCGCGGTCATGGATGCAGAGTCTCAAAAAATTCCCGATGCGGTGGGTCTTCCCCTCGTCGCCGTTGCCTTCCTTGCGGCATACCTCCGCGGAGAAATTTCATGGCTGGCTCCCACAATCGGTGGAGGATTCTTTTTCCTGCAATGGGCTGTTTCTCATGGACGGATGCTCGGAAGTGGAGATATCTTCATCGGTATCGCGATGGGATTTATTCTCGGTACATGGCAAACGACAGTTCTTTCGATTGGGATCGCCTATGTGGTCGGCGCGATCATCGCTTGCCTCTTTTTGGCTTCAGGAAAATATTCTCGCGGGACAAGGGTTGCGTTTGTTCCGTATCTTTTTATAGGGACGATGATTGCTTTGGTATTCGGGGATCGCATATTGTTATCATTATATTGACATATAAAAATCGGGACTTGCGTCTCAACTTAGTAGAAGAGGGCAAGTCCCGTCTGTCTACGTTGGAACTTTTCGAAGGTGCATTAGCACTCGCCGCTCCAGTCCCACCTCTTGAGATGCGCAAAACGTTTTTAAAGGTTTGGCATGCTTCCGCAAAGATCTCAAAAAGTGGAACTGGAAGGATTCCGTTGCAGACGTAACCATAATATGCTCTTTTATGAATTTGTCAAATGTCACCTTTTGCCATTTGATAAGCTATTCCCAAGAGAATTCAGTATTCTAAAAGGGAACTTTCCATGAAAATAGTCGCCCAAAACCATCGCGCACGCTTCGACTACGAAATCGTCGAAACCATTGAGGCTGGCATGATGCTCACTGGTCCCGAAGTAAAATCGTGCCGCGAAGGACATATCAGTCTTGCCGGGGCGTATGTGCTCCTCCAGAAGGGCAAAGCAAAACTACGCAACGTAACGATTGCACGCTATCGGTATGCCGCGAGTACGGAAACCTATGAACCCGCGAGGGAACGAGAATTACTACTCAAGACTTCTGAAATCGATCGGCTTGCTTCAGCGGTCGATCAAAAAGGGATGACACTTGTTCCACTTGAAGTGCGCGCCGGGAAATTCATTAAGATACTTATCGGACTCGGACGAGGAAAGAAGAAATTCGACAAGCGTGCAAGTATTAAAAAGCGGGAGGTGGAGAGGAAATTGCGGGAAGGGAAAGAATATTAAAAACGGTAGCCGCACCCGCGGAGGGGTGCGGCTAGATGCATGAATGATACGGCTAGATATGTGTGGCTATTCCAGTATTCTAGCTTTTGCCGTGTCCCTTCTTCCCCAGCCACTTCAACGCGCCATTGAGGAATTTTCCAAACTCCCCGGGATCGGGCATAAGTCTGCGGAGCGTCTGACATTCCACCTCCTGAGAAGTTCGAAGGCATCGCCTGAAGCGCTCGGGAATGCACTTCTGAATCTGCGCATAGAATTGCATTACTGTTCCGAGTGCCAGATGGTAACGCTCCAAAAAAAGTGTTCCGTGTGTGAAGATACTTCGCGTGATCATTCCACCATTCTCGTCGTGGAATCCCCGCTCGAGGTGATCGCATTTGAAAAAACCGGATACAAGGGTTTGTATCACGTATTACACGGAGTCCTCTCCCCCATTGACGGGATGGGACCGGAGCAATTGAAGCTCAAGGAATTAGTCGATCGTTGCAAGAGCGGTGTCATTCAAGAATTGATTATTGCGACCAATCCCGATGTAGAAGGTGAAGCGACCGCAACGTATATCCGTCAAAAATTGGGAGATGCGGTTTCGAAAATTACGCGATTAGCACACGGACTCCCAATGGGCGCGGACATTGAATTTGCAGATCAGGTGACGTTGAAAGAGGCGATTGCGGGGAGGAGGGTGTTGTAATGATGCCACCCCAATGCAATTCCATGGTTATGGGTCCGCACGCTCGTAAGCGTGCGGCTGGGATTGTGTAATCGTATTAAGCCCACAAACCCACAGCCGCACACCTACTGGTGTGCGGCGAACAGGAAAGGATGTAATTGTTCCATCTATCCATGGAACCTGTTTTTTGCCTCTATGAAGAGCAAAAACCGATTTCTTATTTCTCATAACTTACCCATGTATTTCACTGGATCGATTGCATTCATAGGATATTTCCATGACGCAACGCCACCCTATTCAAAATAACGAGCCATTGCTTGTAACTACAGTCGTGAAGGACAGGGAACATCTTTTTTCTAACAGTGCATTTGCACGAGAAGCGGTTGAGGCTCTTTACAGAACACAGGAACGTTATCCCTTTTTTCTCTATGGATTTGTCATTATGCCGGATCATATCCACCTACTTCTTAAGGCCATTGCACCCATGACGGTTTCTTTGATCATGAATCGTTATAAGACCTGTAGCAGTCGTTGTATAGGGATGGGGCCTATATGGCAAAGACGCTTTCACATCCGAACCATTCAGGACTGTTCACCTGTTCTAGATTACATTCATAACAATCCTTGTGTGAAAGGATTATGTGAAATACCGGAAAGTTATCGGTGGTCTTCGGCATGTGGGGAATGGGATGTTTCGCCGTTGGATGTTTGAGATTCATTCTGATCCGCCGCACGCCAGTAGGCGATGCGGCTGAGTCGACCTCATCGCATAGCAAGTCTAGTTGACAATGCAGCCTTACAAACTATCATTCTGTCATGGGTGCATCACCTCATCAGCTTTTACATACACCAGATACTATTGCTGCCTTCCAAAAAGATCTTGCTGGAACGCCGCCTATGTCTGCCGCTGAACATGAGCGACTTCAATTAATCATAAAACGGATAAGTCGCAATGTTGAACTGTTCAGTGAAGAAACAGAGAACGAACTCCTTGCTACATTATTAGCGTAAGTTTCGGCGATAGCTTTTCTAATGCCTAAAAACACGAATTCCTGTCGTTACCATCGCAATCCCCAGCGCATTTGCCTTCGCAAACACTTCTGCATCCCGGATAGACCCCCCCGGCTGGATGATTGCTGCGATGCCGTGTTTTGCGGCTTCTTCGACAGAGTCCGGAAACGGGAAGAAGGCATCACTCGCCATCACGGCGCCCTTCGCGCGATCGCCGGCGCGCTTCGCCGCGATCCACGTCGAATCCAACCTACTTGTTTGGCCGCAACCGATACCGACGGTTACCAGATTCTTAGCGAATACAATCGCATTACTCTTTGCATGCTTCACAACTTTCCAAGCGAAGAGGAGATCGTCAATCTGGTTCTTCGTCGGTTTTTTATCGGTGACGCAGGTGAGATTTTTTTCGGTGACGACGCTCGTGTCGGGATTTTGGATCAGCATTCCTCCCAAGACAGAGCGGAAAAGTTGCAGGTTGCAGGTTGCCTGCCCTGAGTCGGGTCGAAGGGCAGGTTGCAAATATTCGATGGCGCGGATTTTTGGCTTCTGTTTGAGGAGTTCTATGGCCTTAGGATCGAAGCCCGTGGCAATGATGACCTCAGCGAAAATTTTCTGATCGATGATTTTTTGGATCACTTCTGCGGTGCAGGGCTCATTGAGCGCGACAACAACGCCGAAAGCGGAAAGCTTGTCAGTATCGTACGATCTCTGAAATGCCTCGGCAATCGTGCTGTTGCTTGCGACTCCGCTCGGATTTGCGTGCTTGATGCAGGCGGCGGTCGGTGCTGAAAATTCCTGCACCAGATTCCATGCTGCGTCCGCATCGAGCAGATTCAAATAGCTCATAGGCTTTTTCACTTCTTCTTGTACCACGCGCCACGGTCGCTCCGCTCCATAGAGATCGAAATATTTTCCCCACTGATGTGGATTTTCGCCGTAGCGCAGTGTTGTACCATTCTGCATCATCACGCCGCAGAAGGCTCCGTCGGAGAATGTTTCTGCGATCAATGCATCGTAAGCTGCTGTGCATGCGAAGACTTTTGCGGCGAGCTCTTGCCGTAGTTCGAGTGTCGTTCCACCTTTTTCCACTGCGACGATCACGCGATCGTAATCCGCATGGTCACACACGACTGTGACGAACGCGGCGTTCTTGGCGGCACTTCGGAGTAGCGCGGGACCGCCGATATCGATTTGTTCAACGAGCGCCGCACCCGCGGAGGGGTGCGGCTCGTCCTTCATTTTTTTTAGGGTCTCTTCAAACGGATACAGATTCACCACCACCAAATCAATCGGTTCGATCCCCTGCTTCTTCGATTCATTCAAATCCGACGGATTATCTCTGCGCATCAGAATGCCTCCCACTATCTTCGGATGCATCGTTTTTACGCGTC
>Ga0155266_160_pt1 | contig 20783 bp, 16 predicted proteins | sample RifCSPhighO2_02_FD_106234 | JGI IMG/M metagenome (GOLD analysis project Ga0155266, IMG submission 106234) | Candidatus Peribacteria bacterium RIFCSPHIGHO2_02_FULL_53_20 | reverse complement strand
TGCCGTGCAAAGCAGCGAGTATGTGCGGAGCAGCGATGCGGGGCGACTGAAATTTCGGGAGGAGTTCTTTTGCAGACTGCAGCACGAGCGTGGGATCCGTGTCCTTCAAGATTTGGGTGGCTTCTCGCATATCCGCTGCAGCAATGCCGAGCTCCGCAAGCACAAACGTGCCACGCGGTGAGCGAATAGCACCCTCCAGAAGATCTTCCGCTTTCACTGCAGTCGGATGGCGGATGAAACGCAGAAGATCGCTGCTGACATATTCCGCAATCTCGCCAGTCGCAATCGGCGCTTCGCGGAACAACACTTCCAGTACAAAACGATGGAATACGCCGAGGGTGAAGAGGTAGAGGAGGGATGCCTCTACAAACGCCAGCTCGTATTCCACTGCGAGAATACCAAGGACAAGTACGCCGAGGATGACGGAATGCAGGGCGAGGGCAATAGGTCCGAAGATCGCCCTGCGGACAGTCACCGCAATATCCGCTTTCGTGCCGGCGAGGGAAATGGTTGGAGGCATCAGGCGATGAGGGCAAAGAGAACGTGTGCAATGACGAAGAGCAGTACGAGAGGATACGCAATCCACAGCACCAGATACGCGATCGTAAAGACGAGCAACGCGACCTGCAGGACGATTGCAATGATGATCGCGCCGATGCGCATGACCGCTCCAACTCCGCGAGAAACGATTGCCATCGCGAGAACTTGCACGATCTGCGCGAGCATCGGACCATTGCCACGCTCGACGATATTCTTCCAGGGCTTGAAAAGTGTGCGGAGCAAAAACGGAATCGAGAGAATCGCATTGAAGGCTTTTGCGTACTGCAAAGCCCGGCGAAGAATCTGCAGAGGCTCCTGCAGATACCATCCGAGGAAGTCCCTGATGAGGGGGACAGAGACATCCGGTTGCAGGAGGGTCACTGTGCGCATAATCTCATGATTATAGCACAAAAACGGTGTTTTGAGGAGAGAGAGTAAACCGCTATTCTCGCTTCATGCCACTCATCGTTCTCGAAGGACCCGACGGCGCCGGCACCACCAAGCACTCCGCATTGCTCGCGGAAAGACTCCGCGCGCAAGGACGCGATGTCGTCTTAACGGCAGAACCGACCGATGGACCAATCGGAGAAAGTATCCGATCGATTTTAAAATCCACCGTAGGGGTGCCCATACCTTCACCGGCAGCCCTTCAGCTCCTCTTCTGCGCCGATCGTGCAGATCATGTGGCACGGGTGATTCAACCTGCGCTCACCGCCGGGAAAACCGTCATCACGGATCGTTACGTGCTTTCAACGATCGTGTACGGCGCGGCGCAAGGATTGGATCCGGAGTGGCTGCGGGCGATCAATTCGGCATTCCCGAAGCCGGATGTTACGTTCCTGCTACTTCCTCCATATGAGGTCTGCGCCGAGCGCGTCTCGAGGCGGGCAACCAAAGACCAGTTCGAAGTCGATGCGTTTCAGAGGAAGGTATATGCGGAGTATGAGCAAGCGCGTTCACCGGAAGTGATCGTCATAGATACGTCGGGAGGTGTGGAAGAGGTGGCAACACAAATAGAGACATTGGCAAAAAAATGCTAAGAATAATCACTAAGCAACATCACGAACACCGCTCTTTGCAGTTCTCGAGATGCTGATGATATCCGGATCGTCTCCCTGTGGGATTTCCAGCTTCCAATCCAATATCTCCTCAATATCACTCGGCATCAGCTGATATCTGCGCATCACCTGAAACCAAGCGGGAAGCTCTTCATCCGGAGGAGCACAATGAACGAGGATGGATTGTAGATCTGCAACTCCCTTAGACAAATTCATCCTTTCACCAAGCTTATTTTTAGCAAAATCAACACCCAAGCTTCCCACCATTCCTGTGCGGGAGGAATAACGTTCACCCAATTGGTCAGATTGATCAATGAGCGACTGCATGAATAGTTGAGGATTGCTCTGTGCACGAGAATTCCACTGCTCAGCCAATACTGCTGGTTCATCAGTACTTTGATCTGCCTGCACAAGTGAGGCAAGAGGAGCCTCAGGAAGCAGTGCATGTGTGGCAACATCATAGCCGACATGATCGGAATCTGGAGAGCGCACAAAGAAACCAATCCTCCGTGCTACTGCAAGGAACCTGCGAATCTGCAAATTTGATTCCTGCAGACAACGAATGTCGGCGCTGGACATCTCCTGTTCGAGTGTTGCCATGCGTACTGCTGAAGATAATGGGGATTCTCTCATGCTGCGCGTTGGGAAGGAGGAGGCTTTTGTGACGGGGGAGCAATGGGCGCTTCGCTTCCCGCACTTCTGTGTATTCTACCACAAAATTCTGCCCATTTCTGCGCGATTTCTTCTTTGGTTGCACCCTGCTGCTGCATTGTATCTACCTGTTCAAGTACACGTGTATATTCGATTTTGATCGGGGTATGCGTTCCGTTGGAACTTTCTACGACATAATTGCCTGGCAAGTCCCGAATGAGAGAACGAACAGCATCTTCCGTGCGAGAAACATACGTTTCGATATCTGTAATGACCTCCTGCTTTTTCCGATCAGCGGTCGGAAGTGTTAGCGACTTGTCCTTCAAAAGCTTGTCGAGATTCTGCTTCGCGTAATCCCGGATCGCATTGATCCGAATATTTTTTTCGACGACATTGGCGACCTCTGCATACTGCTCATTTTGGCCTGCAGTAAATTCCATGACGAGACCTCCTTTGGTCGTCAATATGAGCGTAGGAGTGGCTTGCAGATAGGCACGTGCTTCTTTCCCCTCTATTGAGTTTTCTGGCTTTGTACTATTGCGTACGACATTCACATATTCCTTAAGTTTTTCAGTATCTGTTTTCTCCAATGCACCAGAATCATCCGCTTTCTTAAGCTCTTTAGGATCTGGCTTCTTCAATCCACCAAAATCATCCGCTGCTTTGATCAGAGCACTAGCCCCCTTTTCTTTTGCATAATCGGAACCAGAAATATTTTCTATCAGAGCCTGTCCACGCGGATCTACCGTGTAGCAAACATGAATTTGCCCATTCTCGAGCCGCAAAGTAGAAGACACACTCGCCCCAAGCATTCCGAAATTGGTATTGATCGCAAAATCCTTTCCACTTTCTTCGATTTGCATCGTGCTCTCCAGTGATCGCACATACGCATCAGCCTCGCTCTTCTCGATGAGTCCATCAGCTCCCATCTGTGTGATGCGCTTCTGAAGCTCGAGACGAATACCCGTAGCTTCTTTCGTCAATGCATCGATATCGGCAGCCGGTTTGCCTTCAGCCTTCATCGCTTTCTTTCTCGAGTGAATTTCACCGATGCGACCCATCATCGCCATCACTTCGGGGTTATCCCGAAACAGCGGCGACGCCTTCAGGTTATTCACGGTTGCAAGACAATCGACCAGAGCAACAGCAGCTGCGACACGCTGCGCTGGATCCGCATTGAGGTTTGTCAATAACGACAATTTTGAGACAATGTTGCCGCCATCATTCTGGTACTGTCCGCTTCCCAGAGGATCAGAATGATCGAGAATGGCATTGCGAATGGTCGTGTAACCGTCGCGGCCAAAGATCGCTTCATACTCTGCTCTATTGGATTCAACAACGAGCGTACTTTCCAATGGATGATCGTTGGATGACTTGAAGACCCCTTGAGCTTCGGTCTGTTCTGCAAGCGTACGTTTGCCATAGCCGACGTCATGATCGAAGGTCGCCTGCATAGTAAGGACGCGTTGCGCAGGAGTGAATCCCAGTTGGTCATAGAGGCTCTGGAGCATCGTGGCATTGCCACGGAGCACATGCAGCACCCCATGGCTAGAGCCCACAAGCGTCTGGTGATCCGCAATCTGCTGGTGTGCGAGGCTCACGGCATTGTCCGTGACGATTTTCATCAGTCGATCCGGAGATGCAGGGAATTTTGCCGCGCGGAATTCCTGAAGATACCGTGCAGAAAACTCGAGAATCTTCCACCGATCTGCATCCGTCAGAGACCTTGGTCCCGCCTTCGATTCAATCGCTGCAAGCAAGCGTGTAGTTTCTGCAAGCACTGCTCTATCCAGAGGATTCTGTACCGTGTTCAGTACCGATTCCGCTTCTGCAGTGGAAAAATTCTTCGAAGATCCTTCTTCAGCGAAATTTGTGACTTTTCCTATAACACCTTCCAGGCGTTTACTCGCCGAAGGATTCTCCGCCAGAGAAACCGGTTCGCCATTCGGTGCTTTTGCCTCCAGAGGCGGTCGACCGGCGATCTCCCTACGGCTTGCATCCTTGTGTAACATCGTTCCTTCGGTACTGGTCAGCCAGCGATAGTATTCTTGCTCATTGGTATTCTCCACACCGGTCTTCTCAGCGTGCTTAAGCCAATCGGGATTTTGGCGCATCGCGGCCTGATGCAATCTCTCGGCAATCGCAAGTTTGCCCTCCATATCGATCCCCGGAACAAGTTTTTGGAGCTCGCGGATAGCAAAATTGTTATCGAAATAATCCGTTTTGTTTCCGCCGATTTTTCCCTGATCAATTCTTCCGATAATCGCTCCAAATTCCTTAGCATTATTTCGTACTTCGGTTTCCACAAAAGCCTCTACGGATGCATAGGGTACCTTTCCTTTTTCAACGAGTTTTTCATTTACTCCACTCATGAGTTTTTCCGCTGCACCTCTGCCTCCGACGAAGGCAATGCACTCCTCGAGTGATACCTCACCGGAAGCGATACGCTTTGCCACTTCGATACGATTCTGAATGAATGCATCGGCAGCTTTCTGTGCGGCTTCGGGGCTCCCATTCTGCGCATTGCGCGCAGCGATGATGTTACCGTTGTCGGGTGCGATCTGGAGCGAAACATCGGGAGCGTTGGTTTTTGCCAAATCAACCGTTGGTGCATCGATGTTTTCCTCGGTCGATACAGCAGCACCCGATTTGGAAATTGACCTCTCCGGTTCAAAAATAAGCGTGTGTCCATCGAAAGTCTTGATATCGAAGACACCTGCCTTGATCGAAACAACCGTGTGCCCCTGCCCCTCTGCCCATGCACGAACGCTGTCCACAGTCATGTCCGATCCGTAGGAAAGCCTTTGACCCTTAAGGGGTTTAAATCCTTTCGTTGCAGCGACAACGAACGTTGCCATCGCTCCTAGTCGCGTATCGATGCGATTCAATAATTGCGCTACTCCTCCTTCCTTGGCCTCATCCGCCAATTCATCAAGAATTTCCGCCAAAGATTTCTTGGCAAAATCTCGCACGGTCGGTGATGCAGCAACTTCATTGGTCAGCCCGGACAAATATTTCATGATGGAGTTACAGATCGTGCTGTGCTTTGAAAGCGCATGAATCATTTTGGAATTTTGTGCAAGCTTGCTGAGCTGTTTTCCTGCAACGCCTCCCACTCCCATGGCAGCAGCCGTCGTTAAAAAACTGATGATGAATTCCTGCGCGTACGGAGATGCGACGTCCTTCAAGAAATCCATCTCGATAAATTTCCCTGTCTGATCATCGAAGATTTTTTGACCTCGTGCGTAATTCATCACTCTGGACCCGTCGGTGTACCGGTATTGCCCGGACTGGACACCACCCCCTTCCCGATTGTGGTACTGATAGAGCAACTCTCTGGTGCCCTGTTCACCAATCATTCCCGCAAGTCCTCCCACTGCGGAGGAAGCCAGGATTCCGGGTACCGTAAGAAGAAAAGCGCCTCCGGTAAATACCGTGAGAACGCCAATGGCGATGACAGCCGCAATGATCGCTCCGAGCATGATCAAGCCCTCTTTGCTCATCCACGATTCCCAAGTGCTCGCACGTAGCTCCATCGCCGTTTGTAATCCATTCAGCAACCGATTGTCACTGAGAACAGTGATGTAACTGTCGAGCGCATCGATGCGGTCCCTGATCTCCCGCTCCACTCCCTCCCCCACATACTTGCCGAGCTTGATGCTCTTCAGTTCCTCCTGAAGCATCGCCTTGGACTCCGTTACCTTCTTCATAGTCGAGCCATCCTCCATGGTCTGGAGCATCGGCCGGGCATAATTTCTCAGTTGATCGATAAACTCATTGCCAGGATTGGCCTCACTGTTCATGGCTGTCTGCAGCATCGTCTGCATGCTCTGCATGTTTTCCTGCATCACCCCCGCGCGTTGCGTGACATCGCGAATCGTCGGATGGGAGTCGATGGACTGCAGAACATCGCCGCCTTTCTCAATGCTTTCCTTCTGGAGACGTTCTGCATCCAGAGAAGACTCCATGCGATGATCAGCATCATACATACGCAACATTCCGTCGTCGTCTTTTTCCGCGATCTGAATCTGCGAAGAATCGAGAGTCGTAAAACTTCCCATAGTAATCGGTGAGGCGATGTCCGTTGTCTTGAGCTCGGAACGCAGTACTATTCTCTTGCGAGAATCTTTTCCCATCTGATCAGCCAAAAGCTGTTGCATTTTTGGCGATAGGTAGAGCGTGCGTTGATCCACGTGGGATATGCCCACGGTCGTAGGCTGCAGCTCCGTGGGACTTTCTACCAGTGTTCCATTCTGCAATCGGACAATGCCCTGCGCGTCGCGTAAGGCAAGTGCTTGCTCCTTTCTCGGTGAGCCCGGCCGTTGCAATTCGATAATGATCAACTCCCCCCCGCCAATAAGCTTTCCCGTTCTGGAGAGAACACTTGCCTCTCTTTCGGGATTGGCAAGGAATCCCTCAAGCGACCGCTGTTGCCTAGAAAAAGATGGCTTAAGTAGACCGTAATCCGATCCAATTCCGGATGATTTTGTGAATGTGGCGTCTTTCTTCTCCTGCTGCGAAACATTGGTCAACTGGAGGACATCTGTCCTGCCGAGCGTGTCAAACTCAGGATGCGCATCAGAGAATTGATTGAAGTCCCGCACGGACGTTCGCATTGCCTCTGTATTCCTGCCTCTGAAAAGTTCCTGTTGACTGGGGCGGAGCCAAGCAATCTGCTTAGAATCCAATGGAACGTCAATACCGGATTCCAATTTTTGAAGGAAGAGTAATTGGGATTCCTCTTCTGCTCTGCCCTGCTGATGTGCAACCGCCGTATCGAGCGTACGCAGAGCCACATCACTCACACGCACTTCCGCATTGAGCATATCGATCTCCTGCTTCAGTGTCTGAACCTGGCTGCCCAAATCTTGCACGGATCGCACAATGCGAGCTTGCACTTCCGGGTATCCGTTCGTGTTTTGGACCCACGCAACGATGTCTGCGATCGTTCCGCTTGCAACGTCTTCTTTGGTAATCCCACACAAACGAACAATCTGCTTGCGCGTGCGTTCATTTAGATCCTCCATGTTTTTCATGAGTGCAGCAACCTGATCGATGCTTCGCTCTCGTCCCTCTGCAATGGCACGATCGACTGTTGCAGAATTTTCCTTGAGCAGAACACCGAGAGGTGACTGCTCGAATGTCCCATTGGCAAGCTGCCCAGCGATTTGCGTACGTTGCACATGAGCGTCGGTGCCAAAATATTTCTTGCGAAGTGCGACAGGCAATGCGTCATACAGAGAAACAACTGCGGAAAGCTGGCGAATGCCGTCTTCTCCGTAGTGCGATACCGCCTGTTTGGCTTTTGCCTGCACCTCTCCCTTGTTTCCGGGAACACCCCATTCCGTAAATATCTGACCTATCGATTGAGATTGATTCTGCGGACTCTCCAGGCTCGGTAGGTGATCCGATGAAATGTCATACTGCATCTTGAGTGCGTCTAATGCTGCAAGGTATTCGTCGACATTCACGTTCAGCATGGCAACCACTTCGGATGCTTTGCTCTCTGCCTGGGGATCTTTGAGAGTGCGAATAGATGTATCGAGTACGCGGACGAGATCCCACTCAATGCTGATCACCGCAGCCTCCCACTCCCGCCACTTCTCCGTCCGAAGCTCCTTCTGGGTTCGAATCTTCTCAAATGAGCGGCGGATCGCGCCCTGTGCGGCATTCACCTTTTCGATGTATGTCTGCTTCAGCGCATCGCGTTGTTCCTGAGAAAGATTCGCCAAATCAGTTTTTCCATCGGCTTTTCCATCAAGCGAATTGATCTCCGTCTGCTGCTCCTGAATGCGACGTTCATTGGATGGCCGATCAGGGGAAACGGATGGACTCATAGCTGCGGATCGTCGAAAAAGTGCTCAAGCTTTTCGGTATCGCCTGCGCATTCCATCTGCTCATCCGTCTTGCGCGTCACTTTTCCGGCATGTGCCAAGAATTGGTCAAACGCATGGAGTACTGCCTGATTGCCACTGTCTACGGCACTTTCAATTACCGTTCCCGCGACTGCGGCAATGGAATCCTGCTCAAGGGAAAGTAGATTTTCCAAGTCAGCACACTGCTGCACATTGAGTGTCGGAAGCCTCGCAACCAGCTTCTCCTTGCGATCCTGAGAAAGAAGCACGGAGGCTTCGATCATCCGCCGGATATTCTCAATGTCTGTTTGTGGCATAAATCCATTCATTATACACTATTTGAGCCTTTTCCTGAAGGCTTCATGTCCCCCACCCTCCTCCTCTCCGGCCGAGAAGCATCCGACAAAATTCTTGTTGATCTGAAGCCAAAAATTGCCAAGCTTGATCCGAAGCTTGTTGTCGTCCAAGTCGGCAATGACCCCGGAAGTTCCAGCTACATCAAGCAGAAGATCAAAAGCTGCACCGAAGTCGGCATGCGTAGCGAGCACTGCCATCTGCCTTCTACCATCTCCCTTGCCGATCTTCTTTCCAAGGTCGGCGAGCTCAATGCCGATCCAGATATCACGGGCTTCATCGTCCAGCTTCCTCTTCCCGAGCATCTGCAATCCCACGTTCCGGAAATCATCCGCGCGATCGATCCCAAAAAAGATGTCGACGGTTTCGGCGCCTATAACCTTGGCAAAGTGTTTCTCAGTAAGGAATTCGAGCATCTCCCTCCGGCGACTCCCGCGGGAATCATCATGCTTCTCGAGCATTACAAGATTTCCGTCGCGGGAAAGCATGCCGTGATCGTCGGGAGAAGCAACATCGTCGGAAAGCCACTTGCAGTAATGCTCCTCAACCGTGATGCGACCGTGACCGTGTGCCACAGCAAGACGAAGAACATTGCAGGTTGCACATTGCAGGGAGACATCCTCGTAGCTGCTCTTGGCAAACCGAAGTTCATCACGAAAGACATGGTAAAGCCCGGAGCTGTGGTCATCGATGTAGGAATGAGTCGCATTGATGGAAAGCTGATAGGCGATGTCGACTTCGAAACGGTGCAAGAAATCGCTTCTGCAATCACCCCCGTCCCCGGCGGCGTCGGCCCCATGACCGTTGCTTCATTGATCAAAAATTGTGTTCATGCTAAAGAGCGACAGAATCGATAGAGAACGATCTGATACTCTTTGTAAAGATGATCGTCCTAGAACAGGTTATGCAGCACTTCCAAACGTTTCTGCACGATCTATCATGCCCTGAAGACGCTGATCACTTCCTTTATCAATCGGTTTTCCTGCATTCCTGGTTTTTTCGACAATATCTTGAACCTGCTCATGCACCTGAGCTGGTGTCGGTGCATTGAGAACGGTAACCATACAATCATCATTCATGCCAAGGTCAGATGTAGTCTTGTACAATCTCGAGTTCAAGATGAGATGGGGTCGCTTGCCATTGGTCCACTCTTCCAACGTGCAAACTGGAAAGAGCACATCATCACTCACTTTTGCATACACCTGTGCACCGGGAAGTTCCTTCGTCAAAAGACAGAAGGAGTTCGACGGCACTTCATGCCATGAAATTTTCCTGTGCTCTCGGTCGAGAGGGTTTTTATCGGGACCATACACCGGAAGACCTGCAGCCGCTCGCCTCGTTTTATCGAGAGTTTCCGCTTGAAGCAAACGCACCGCCCACTCAGGAATTCCTGGCCCACTCTCCCGCATCCTATTCCCCTTCCGTTCCCTTCTCTGGTGCTTCTCCACAACCGCTACTTCAGGCAGCTCCGCCTGGGTAACAATGGCATTTGGAGGAAGCTGATCGATGATCTGTCCGACAGCTCCTGCTTTTCCTCCGACTCTCACATTTCCATCTGCAAGCATAGTGAACCACTGATTCCTACCCGCGATCTGAAATCGAGTATCCAGAGGAAGATCACATGGACACACTGGAAGATCATTTGTACTTTCAGGTTGTGCACTGGAGCTGGACATGTGAAGAGAGGTAAGTGTTAATAACATTATATACTAATTTTATATTATTGGCAAATACAGGTTTATTCGAAGGTATCTTAAGAAAAGTGATCGCGATTGCACGATAGTGAGACTTCTGTAGACTTCCTTCATGGGAGATCACATCACATCTCTTTCGGCACTGCGCATCCGATTCCGCAGGGTCTCGTTGAGCGTCTCCCAATCTCCCCATTCCCCACTCCCGACTCCCTAACATGTGTGGCATTATCGCCGCCTCCGGCTTCAGAGACGTCATCCAGGATCTGTATGATGGTCTCATCGTCCTCCAGCATAGAGGGCAGGATGCTGCAGGAATTGTGACCTACAATGACCAATTCCACCTGAAGAAAAGCAACGGCATGGTGCGCGACGTCTTTCACAGCAGATCCCTGGCACGCCTGAAGGGACCGATGGGCATCGGGCATGTGCGCTACCCGACAGCCGGATGCAGCAGTGAATTCGAAGCACAGCCATTTTTCATCTCGACGCCATTTGGCATCGCACTCGCCCATAACGGCAACCTCACCAATACCATGGATCTGCGGCGAAGACTGATGGAGAAGGAATACCACCATCTCAATACCAATTCCGACTCCGAAGTGCTTCTCAACGTTTTTGCCGTTGCCCTCCGGCACCAGCATCCGCGGAAACTTACACCCGAGCACGTCTTCGGCGCAGTAAAAACGCTCATGGGCAAATGCAAAGGCGCGTATTCCGCAGTCGCGCTCATCGGCGGTCAGGGAATTCTGGGATTTCGAGACCCGCACGGCATCCGCCCGCTGCAGCTCGGGAAGCGCCGCTACGGAATGAAAGAGGAGTACATGATCACTTCGGAAAACACCGTCTTCCATGCTCTCGACTACGAGTTCGTCCGGGATATTCTCCCCGGGGAAGCGGTCTTCATTGATCGCAAAAACCGGTTGCATTCACGGCAGGTGGTGAAAGGTCAGCTCAATCCCTGCATGTTCGAGTGGGTCTACCTCGCGGCGCCGGATTCCACGATCGACGGCGTGAACGTCTACAAGGCTCGTATACGCATGGGCGAAGCTCTGGCAAAACAGATCCGGAAGGCAGGGATCCACATTGATTCCGTGATTCCCATTCCCGATACCGGCAGGTCTGCTGCCACAGGACTTGCAGACAAAATCAAAGTGCGTTACCGCGAAGGGTTTGTGAAAAACCGCTACATCGGGCGGACATTCATCATGCCGGGGCAATCCCTGCGCAAACGATCGCTCAAATTCAAGCTGCATCCGATCGAACTGGAGTTTCGCAATCAGAACGTCCTGCTTGTGGATGATTCGATCGTGCGAGGAAATACCAGCAAGAAGATCGTCGAGATCGCCCGCGAAGCCGGAGCGAAGAAAGTATACTTCGCTTCCGCCTCCCCACCGATCATTGGACCGGACCCCTACGGCATCGACCTGCCGAGCACGAATGAATTGATTGCGGCGAATATGTCGATTGAACAGATACGCAAGTACATAGGAGCGGACGGGCTCTTCTATAACACCATCGAGGATATCCGAGCCGCAGTGCAGTACGGCAACCGCAACATCAAAAAATTCTCAGAAGGATGCTTCACCGGAAAATATCCGACACCCGAGGTGAATGCAAAGCTCTTAAAGGCACTGGGACAGGGGCGTAATGAAACGCGCGAGGCATTCGATACCGAGCAGGCGGAGGACAATGGCGGCGACCAAAAGATGATGGCATTGGTGTAGAGATGTGCCGTTGGCACATCTCCCTAAAAGACACATGCATACCGTTTGGTTTGATATCCCATGCATCCGTAGAGACGCAACGCTGTTGCGTCTCCACCAGAGAATTGAGACGCAACAGCGTTGCGTCTCTACCGCAAGCGAATGGCAAGGATTTGCGAATGAAAAAACCGAAGGACACCTGTTACAATATCGTCATGAAGGTTCTCCTCGTCTCTTCTTCCGCACGCGGGCACGCAATCGCCGAAACACTTTGCCGCAGTCGCCATAAGCCACAATTGATTGCGCTCAGTCCGAATAAGAATCCCGGTTTGATCGCTCTCGCCCATCGGCATGAAGCAATGGATATCATGAACTTCAATGCAGTAATCAATATCGCCAAAGAGGAACGACCGCAATTTGCGGTGATTGGACCCGATGATCCGATTGCCGGAGGTCTCGCAGATCTTCTCGAGGCGGAGGGAATTCCGTGTATCGCACCCAGAAAATCCCTCGCGCGTATCGAGAGTTCCAAAGCATTCGCACGGGAGTTGATGCAGAAATATAGCATCGATGCGTATCCAAAATTTATGGCTTTCAACAGGGCTGATGCTCAATTGATGAACATATTTATTGATCAAGAGTGCAAAGGCGAATTTGTTGTAAAATATGACGCGCTCAAAGGGGGGAAAGGCGTGAAACTCAGCGGTGAGCATCTGCACTCTATAGAAGAAGGAATCCACTATGCAGAAGAATGCATTGCGGAATGCGGACGGGTCGTGATCGAAGAAAAGTTGATCGGTGTGGAGTTCAGTCTGATGAGCTTCGTGTCCGGAACACAAGTTGCGGATATGCCTGCCGTTCAAGATCACAAGCGCGCGTATGAAGGAGACACAGGACCGAACACCGGTGGGATGGGGACGTACTCCTGTCCTGATCACTCGTTACCGTTTTTGGATGCGTCTGATCTCGATGCTGCGAAACAGATTAACCGGCAAATTTCAGCCGCACTCCTGCAGGAGTGCGGCTATCCCTATCGGGGAATTCTCTACGGAGGATTCATCGCTGTAAAAAACGGCGTGCGTGTGATTGAATACAACGCTCGGTTCGGAGATCCAGAAGCACTGAATGTCCTGCCGATTCTGGAATCCGATTTCGTTGATCTCTGTCTAGCGATGATCGAAGGGAAGCTCGATCCTGCACTTGCACAGTTTCAATCCAAGGCAACTGTGTGCAAATACATCACACCGAAAAGCTATCCCGTAGACAAAACGGAGCGCGGAGAAACCGTTGAGTTTCCGAAGGAACACGGAATATATTATGGAGATGTTACGAGCAATGCCGATGGAAAAATTGTATTGGGTGGCTCAAGGAGTGCCGGCATTGTAGGAATTGCTTCAACCCTTGTAGAAGCGGAAAAGACTGCACAAAAAATTTGTTCCGAAGTAAAAGGTCCTGTGCGCTTCCGTTCAGATATTGGCACCGGTACTCTTGTGAAACAACGAATCGAATTCATGAAAAATCTCCGTTCCAAATCTGTATGAAAAAAATTGATCTCACTACCCTCCTCATCCCCATCGTCTACTTTATCGCGGGAGCAAGCAGCCTCGCAGGCGTGGCAACAACCTTTTTTTACAAAGACGAATTGGAATTGACTCTGGAGCAACTCGGAATCCTCAGTTCCGTTGCGATCATTCCATGGAGCATCAAGCCAGTGTACGGAATTTTTTCTGATCGCGTACCGCTTCGAGGACTTCGTAGAAAGCCGTATTTGATCCTCAGCGGCTTTCTCGGAAGTCTTGGATATCTCTCGCTTGCGACATGGGTGGAAGGATTTTGGGGCGTACTCGTTGCCGAATTAATCTCCGCGCTTGGGTTTGCTCTCGCTGATGTGATCGTCGACGGGGTCGTTGCGGAACGCAGCAAGACACATGCGGCTGCCGGAAAGCTCCAGAGCATCTGCAGAGCAGCAATCATGACAGGCGCACTTATTGTCGCCTATTCCTCGGGAGTGCTGACAGAAAGCATAGGGGCGCGTCGCGTATTTCTTCTGACAGCAACACTGCCTCTCTGTACATCCTTGATTGCAATCTTCCTCAAAGAATTACCTGTAGGAATCACAGCTTGGAATTGGAAACAAACATGGTCGAATTTCAAAAGAGCCCTTACACCAGCCATTCTCTGGTCGGCACTCTTCCTCTTCATTTGGCGAAGCACCCCCACAAGCGGCGGCGCGTTTTCGTATTATCTGATCGATGAACTGCATTTCGATCCGGAATTCTTCGGGCGCCTCGCCGTTATCAGCCGTTTCATGGGCATCGCCGGCGTACTGATCTTCCGGAAGTGGCTCATCGCGATCCCCCTGAAAAGACTGCTCTTCACCATTGTCATTGCAAGTATTGTTTTGAGCCTCCCCACTCTCGGTCTCGTCTACGGCTGGTACAACATCCTCGGTGTAAGCCCGAAATTGTTCGCGATGGCGGATACATTGATCACCGCTCCTCTGAGTGAAATCGGTTTCCTGCCGCTTCTTGTTCTTGTCGCTCGCATATGTCCGAAGGGAATCGAGGCGACGGTCTTTGCGGTACTTGCAAGCATCATGAATATCGGGCTTGCGATCAGCGATATGGGTGGAGCCGCACTCGTGCATCTCTTCGATGTACATCAAGCGACAGAAACACTCGCAGCGAATTATACGAATCTGGATAAAGTTCTCTGGATCGCTATTTTGAGCAGCGTGCTGCCGCTCCCTCTGTTGCCCTTCCTCCCGGATACACGGGCAGAGGAGGAAAAAAGAGAACAGGGAATCCCTTCGGGAATTGAGGCCGGAATCACCGGATCAACAATTGCATAAGATTGTTGATATTTAATTAATTAATTGTATAATTATACTTAGCCTGAGCCCGTCGCGGTTGAATCAAAATACGCTGCGTCCCTCAGGCTAGGACGCTGCTCTTTCAGAAAAGGAGCTACCATGCTCTCGACAAATGTTGTTGCATTTACGCTGATATGCATTGTTCTGATGAGTGCTGCATTCCTCTCCGGAAGAGACCCAAGAGAAAAGCAGAAAAATGTTGCAATCGCACTCATTGTCGAACTGCTGATGTTCCTGGTCATCTTCACGAACATCACCGATCGCATCGGGTGGCTCATCACATTTTGATGAGAAGCGTCATCGAAGACCCGGCATCCATAGTGATGCCGGGCAAATTTTTTTATGATAGAATGCAACAATCAAACACTACATCTATCCACGTATTATTTCCCCTGCATCCTCTCCGCTCTTTCCGCTTCATGTAGGGCTGAAACGATATTGCCCATATCCCCTTCCATCACCGCAGGAATATTGCTGAAGTTCTGATTGATCCTATGATCCGTGATGCGATCTTGCGGAAAATTATACGTGCGGATTTTTTCACTGCGGTCTCCCGAACCGATCTGCGTGCTGCGCATATCCGTGCGTTCTTTGGCTTTGCGTTCCTGTTCTGCTGCATACAAACGGCTACGCAGCATCGCCATTGCATTCTGACGGTTCTGGAGCTGCGAGCGCTCGGTCTGACACGCGACGACAACTCCTGAAGGAAGGTGCGTGATGCGGATCGCCGATTCGACCTTGTTCACGTTCTGACCGCCTGCACCGCCGCTCCGGAACGTATCGACTTTGAGATCCTCCGGACGGATGACGATATCCACTTCCTCCACTTCGGGAAGAATAGCGACGGTGCATGTGGATGTGTGGACGCGACCCTTCGCTTCTGTCTCGGGAATACGCTGCACGCGGTGCACGCCCGATTCGTACTTGAGTTCTCCGTACACGCCGTCGCCTTCGATCCTGGCAGTTGCCTGTTTGATGCCGCCGGCATCGCCGTGGGAAAGATCGAGCAATTCCGGCTTCCAGTGCTTCACTTCGGCGTAGCGGAGATACATCTTCAAAAGTTCTGCGGCAAAGAGTGCTGCTTCCTCGCCGCCAGCGCCAGCGCGCACTTCCATGATGACCGAACGATCATCATCCGGATCCTTGGGGAGCATCTTCTCTGAAATCTCCTCTTCGATCTTCGGCAGTTTCAAGTGTGCTTCCTCGGCTTCGGCAATAGCAATCTCTCTGAGTTCATCGTCACCGGCGAAACTCTCCGCTGAAGCGATCGCACGCAGGCAGGCGTCTCGATCATCGGCAAGTTTCATGATCGGCGCAAGCTCCTTGCGGCGCCTGCTCAGAGTTTTTACTTTCTGTAAGTCGCCGAATACGGAAGGATCCTCGAGAGACCTATTCACTGCGGCAAATTCTTTGCGGAGGGAGGAGATGCGGTCGTCCATGGCATCATCATAGCGTTAATCGGTTCCTTCGTGAGTAGTGAGCTCGTGAGATAGTCATCTTCTCACGAACTCACGATCTCACGATCTCGCCACATTTACGGCACATTCATCTCCCCCGTATCAAACTCGTAACAGTGCTCCCCCGCCGGATGGTTCCAGAACGGCGCGTACTGCTCTTGATCATCAAAATGGAAGGTCGAGCACACGGAGAAGTGCGTGCGGTCATCGATGCGATATTCGTACGGAATTCCTTCGGGATCTGTCGTTGGCACGCGCTGGCTGACGGTTTCTGATGCAATTGCTTCGAGGCTTTCCGGCAATGGCTGAAGCGAGGACAATGGAGATGGCATCGGCTTCGACCAGCGGTCATTGCCATAGACGATACTGAGCGTGGCATCTGCGATCACACGGATTTCTGCAAGGCGCTGTGCATCGATTTTCCGGTCGCGTTCCGTACCTGGAGATCCCGCCATGAAGAGGCCGTACACAATGGTCAGCGCAACAACCGCAATGGAACCGAAGGCATAGTTCCGATGAAGACTGCCATGCTCAGAAACCGGCTTGCGGAGTGCATAGAAGTAATAGGTAAAGACGCCTCCTGCAACGAGGAACACTACGACCACTTTTAGCAAGAAACGCACGGTAATGTCTCCACTGAGAAGCGAGAACACCAGCGTGATGAGATCTCCCATGAGCACCGAAGCGGCAACAAACAGCGTAAGATACGTGAGCCACCGTCGCACGCCGCTGCTCTGCTTCTCGCTGTGCGATCGCATTTCCTTCACAAGAAGACGTGTCATCCAGAGGAAAATCGGGAAGGCGACGATGAGCGCTGCGAGCGGCCAGCGGATGCTGTCGCGGAAGCTCTCATCCGTTGCATAGCGTTCGAGAGCTGCATCCGGAAACCAGCGGTTGATATAGGCAAACGCGAGCAAGATAAAACTAACGACGGACGTGTAGAGTCCTGCAAACGCGAGGAGATGGAAAAATGCATCACGCGCGCCCCCGGCATCCGGAGGAGTCGGCACAGCCACATCGAGCCCTTCAGCACCGATGGCCATCGCAACGTCGTGCTCTTTCCATCCCGCGGACAGCAGCAGCATGCGGATCGTCTGATGATCCATGCCTTTGCTGCGGGCATGAGCGATGAAGGATTCTAAAGAGGACTGGGGGGTGGTTGTGGGCATATACGTGAGTATAGAGAATATCGAAAGTAATGGAAGGCTTGATAGTACTACCGTTTCAGAAGACGAACATTTAGCATGCCTCTGTCATGAAAATCCTCGTTGCCCTCTCTGGCGGTATTGATTCCTCCGTCGTCGCGCACCTTCTCAAAGCTGCGGGTCACGAACTGGTGGGCGTGCGCTTCCTATTATGGACAGATCCTCTCGCTCCCGCACTCGCGGAGATTCTCCCGAGCAAGTGCTGCACCGCACAGAATGCGGCGCGCGCCGGGAAAGTCGCAAAAGACCTCGGGATCCCCTACCACATTGTCGACTTGAGCGATGAATTCAAACGCACGGTTGTCGATCCGTATCTCGAAAGCCACCGCAATGGGCTGACACCGAATCCCTGCATCGGCTGTAACAAGAACATCAAATTCGGAAGATTGATGGAGCTGATGAAGGAATTTGGGTGCGAGAAGATGGCGACGGGGCATTATGCGCGAATTGCAACAGAGGACGCAGCCTCCGTAGCGGAGAGTCGCGACTCTCCGCTACGGAGGCGCTTGCTTCTTGAAGCCATCGACAAATCCAAAGACCAAAGCTACTACCTCTACGGTCTCTCTCAAGAACAGCTCTCCCGCTGTCTCTTCCCACTCGGCGGCATGTGCAAAGCGGACGTGTATACACTCGCCGCGCAATTCGGTGTGCCCTTCGAGGATGATACCTACCGGGAAAGTCAGGATCTCTGTTTCTTTCCGGAAAAAACGCCTGAGGAATTTCTGCGCCGCCATTTGCGCGATGCCATTGAGCCCGGTCCCATTATCCGTCGCGATGGCATTGTCGTTGGGAAGCATGAAGGACTGCCCCTCTACACCATCGGCCAGCGCCGTGGTCTCAAGATCGGCGGACTCAAAATTCCTCTGGAGGTTGTCGCAAAAGATGCCGGAACGAATGCACTGATCGTCGCCGAACAAGGTAATGAAAATATTCGCGAAATCAGCATCCAGGATATCGCCTGGGTATCGTGGAAACCTGAAGAGAATGTACCGACGCCGTTTGAGTACCGCAGCCGATCCCTTTCCCCTCGAAAAAGAGGAACACTGATATTTACGCATGATACAGGGCTCTTTCGGTTTGAGAAACCGTCTCCTCCGGCAACCCCGGGGCAATCGCTTGTGCTCTATCGGGGAGAGGAGATCGTGGGAGGGGGAACCATAGCCACGTAACGGCAGGCGTCTCGCCTGCCTACGGAAAGCTCACCTGCCTACTCGCCTGCTGGCAGCCGAGACGGCTGCCGTTACGTGTGTGGAACGAGGCGATGAGGATTTGCCTTCATAAACCATTCTGAATTCGGCATTCCGCATTCCGCATTCTTTCGCTACACTGCAACCCATTTCCTATGCAGATACAGCCATTTTCCTGTATAATTCCTTGATACCCCTCGACCCCCGCCAGCACCGTGCAGAGATCCTTCCGGATGGCAGCATCGTGCTGCCTGGTGCATCGATGCAGCAGGGACATCCATCGGTCATCCAAGATACGATGCAGGATCCCGCCGTCCCTCTCTGGACGGAAACCGAACGTGAGGAAATAGTCATGCAACCACCTGCACCGAAGCCCCAGCCAAAACCCATGCCGAAGATCAGGGTTGATCAGGCGATTGCGTATCTCAAAGCTGGTCAGCTTTCCGCATACCGCGGAGCCTTACGTACGCTCTCCGAGGGAAAGGAACAGTACACAAGTAGCGCTCGGGATTTTCGATCGGCACTGAGAAGCGGACGCGGAGTTCTCTGCAATACTGGGCGCGTCACTTGGGCATTTCTCACGCAGCCCGTCTGGATCGTTGCGAAAAATAAGGAACCGAAGCGCTACAGCCGTGGCACGCTCTTTGTGCTCGATACCGTTCGCTTTGGCGGAACTTTCGCCACGCTCTTTGCGCTCCTTTTCCTTACCCTCAACTATCAAAGTTTCTGGGCAATTGTTGGAAGCCAGATCCGCCCGATCCAGGCGGCGCAAAATACAAGTGCTCTTGTAACGTCGGTGGACGAAGCCCTGCGGGAAAAAGTGATGCGAAGCCCGAGTCTTGCAGTTTCCGGAAAAGTTGCAGGAGATCTTCTGAGCTACCTGCCGGATGTCGGTCCTCCGGAAAACCGGGTCATCATTCCGAAGCTCAATCTCAATATCCCGCTTGTGACCCCATCATATCAGAATCTGCTTTCCGAGAACTGGACGGGGGTGGAGGAAGATATTCAGAGCGCTCTCCAGCATGGCGTAGTCCATTACCCGGGAACCGCAAGACCGGGGCAGGCGGGAAATTTCTTCGTCACCGGTCACAGCTCGTACTATCCGTGGGCCGCCGGAAAATACAAAAATGTTTTCGCGCGACTGAATGATCTGAAGATTGGTGACGAATACTGGGTGTACTACGGCGGCGATAAGCACCGGTACATCGTGCGCAAGAAAGAAGAGGTGAAACCAAGCAACGTGCGCGTGCTCGATCAGCCTCTAGGGAAGCGCATCGCCACCCTCATGACCTGTACTCCTGTGGGAACGACGCTGCGCCGTCTCATTGTCACTGCCGAAGAGATTGATCCGATCACCGGCATGCCACTGCAGGTCGGACAGAAGGGATTGCATGGTAGGAAAAGGCTGAATGTGGAACAATTACCGATATGATCTCTCCACTGATGCCGCTGTGGTGAAATGGTAGACACGGGGGACTTAAAATCCCCTGCCTCCTTACCGGGGCATGCTGGTTCGAGTCCGGCCGGCGGCACCATTCGACTCGCTTCGCGTACTCATGGTCCTCGGCTGCGACCTCGGATCATTCTCAATATAGAGCGAGTCAAATGACGATGAAGTTTGGGTGGATCATCCCGCAACGTCTCTTTGCCTCGGTTCATACAATCGCATCTGTGGAGTCCCGGTGCCCAATCCGAACTCAAAATATTCTGCAAGCAGTTCCATAGCCTGGTTCTGTTCTACATTCCCGAAATGTTGTGGCAAAAGAACAAGACTATCGTTAATACAATCAGCATCAATGACCTCAAGGCACCCCTGGGCATTGATGAAAGCAAAACATCCCAAATGGTCTACTTCTTGTTTTACAAGTTCGACAGCGCGTTCTCCAGATGCATTTCTGAGGTCTTCGCGCTGAATGGGGCTGCCTCTACTCAGTAACTCATCGATAAAATCAAAAGGCATCGTTTCAGAGCTGACTTCTTGTCTTGCTCGCAAGCGCACGAGTTCCACAAAAATCTGCTGAGCAGTCAGGGAATTCCTCACGAAGACATCTTCGATGGTCTGGTCCGTGCTCTCGGTACCCGCAGCAATGCGCAATTGCACCAATGGAGGATCGGATACAGCAGATTCACTAGATTTCTTTTGTTCTGACGAATCCTCAACCATATCTCGTAGTGTACATGATTGTTATCAATATATCAATTTAACA
>Ga0155266_180_pt1 | contig 22292 bp, 19 predicted proteins | sample RifCSPhighO2_02_FD_106234 | JGI IMG/M metagenome (GOLD analysis project Ga0155266, IMG submission 106234) | Candidatus Peribacteria bacterium RIFCSPHIGHO2_02_FULL_53_20 | reverse complement strand
TCAGCCGGTGATTCTTTTGATCTTGATGCTGTTTTTTGGGAGATCAACATCATAATTGCTACACGAGAATGTCATCGGTTGCATTCAATGGTTTCCACTTTCTTTGGCGCAAAGAAAGGGCAGATCCCCCTTCGTTCGCTGAGGCGAACTACGGAGGGACAAGAAGAAACATGGTCGCTAACGGGAAAGTGCCTATGCATCACCGCTCGCAGTGCTGGAAATGCAAACTCGCTCCTCACTGCGGCTCGTCGCTCAAACAGTGCATTTCCTGCGCACTGCTCACGGGATGCATGACGGCACTTTCCCGGACGCGACCGGCGACTTCACACTCGACTGATGATGCGTGACGGCGCTTTTCCAATGCGACCGGACCCTGTTTTACTCGATCAGAGACAGCACTGGCAACCATGCAAAAGATTCATTGAGCTTTCCTGCCTATTTCTCAAAATGGGCTCCCCCTTCCTCCCGTGGAGGAAGGGGCTAGGGGATGGAGGAGATATGAGGGTTGGGTGAGGGGGATTCACGTGACGCCCACCCCCTCCTCCTCTAACATCCCCCCGATGCCATTCTCCGTCCGACGCCTCAAAGAACCTCCGAAGCACCGCTTCCCTTGGAAGCGCACAACGCTGTGGGGACTGACGTTTGCCCGACCGCTCCTCGGGTGGTACCAGGCATGGAAGCGTAGACAACAACAAGAGCACGAGACGATGCTCCTGAAACGTGTTCTCTTCATTCTGATCGCCGTGCTCTTTGCGCTATTTTTGATCGCGGGAACGGCAAAGGCGCTTGTGGGACTCAAATCCCTCGGCATGCGGACGCTGATCAACGTGACCGGCGGGGAACTCCCACATGATGACACGGGATACACCAATATCCTGCTTTTCGGTCAGGGGGATAGCAGCCACGACGGGAAAGATCTGACCGATACGATCATGGTGGCGAGTATCGATCCGACAAAAACACAAAGCGTGGTCGTGGTTTCCCTTCCCCGCGATCTGTATTTCCTCGCGACAGACAAGATGGGCAAGGGTCGGATCAATAGTCTCTACCGCGATTACAAAGGATACCTACGCGGAAAGGGCATGGAGACTGCCGAAGCCTCGAAGGAAGCCATGCGCGAAGTGGCGCTCGAACTCGGCAAGACGCTTGGCATTCCTATGCACGGAGCAATCAAGGTGGACTTCGAAGGATTTGTGGATGCGGTCGATATTCTTGGCGGCATCGATGTCACGGTACCCGAGGACATCGTGGATACGGAGTACCCGGACGAAAACTACGGCTTTGAGACCTTCTCTCTAGGAAGCGGTCCGCAGCACTTGGATGGTGCAACGGCATTGAAATACGCACGGAGCAGGCACAGCAGCAGCGACTTCAGCCGCTCCGCGCGCCAGCAACAGATCATCGTGGCAATGGCCGAGAAAGCAAAAGCCGAAAAACTCCACAGGGATGTGGGAGCGATCACCGAACTGCTGCGCGTCCTCGCCGAGCATGTGGAAACCACGTTCACTGTGCGCGAACTGATCGCGCTTGGCGGAGTTGCAGACTCAATCGACCGTTCGCGGGTCGTGAGCATGCAGCTCTCCGACCGTAACGGGCTGTATGACACCGTTCCCGAGGCTGGAGGTCTCCTCTACGCTCCACCGAGAAATCTCTTTGCAGGAGCCTCCGTACTGCTTCCTCTTTCCATTCCCGAGTACCCCGTCACCTGGAAGCAAATCCAAACGCTCGCGCGCCTCCTCTTCCCCATGCGCTCCATCTATCTGAGCAATCCCCAAGTCAGCATTCTGAATGCCGGAGCCAAGCCAGGATCGGCACGGGCACTGAGTAATGAGTTCATTCGCTACGGCTTCACTGTTGACCACATCGCCAATGCCAATGCTCTTCCCGATCAGGAAACATCCTGGATTGCAGAGAAGTCAGCGACAGAGCAAACGCCCGAAGCTGCCTTTTTCGCGGATCTGCTGAAACTGCCGATGCAAGCGAGCACGGAATTGACTTCGGAGGAACTGCGGACGGTGACGATTGTGCTGGGGAAGGATTATAAATATCGACCGGTGCAGGATCTTTTGGAATGAGATAGCCCCTCCCACGAGGAGAGGGGTAATTTGATGTGCAAGCGGTCATCAGGAGGGCTCTTTCCTCATAGTGAAACAGGGTTGGTCGCATTGGAAAAGCGCCGTCGCGCATCACGGGAGCGGGGCGAATGAGAACCCGCTGGAGGAGATTTTGGGTGGACCTCGGGTTTTCCGCCCCGCGAACGTAGATGCGTAGGCGTCTTTTCCACCTGCGACCACGCTTTTCTTTGCGGTACTTTCTTTTGGCAAGACAAAAGAAAGTACCAAGAAGAAAGCGGAGAAATATGAGGACTTCTGGAACAACTTCTGGAGTCCAGTCTGTATTGCAAACTATTTTCCAGTACAATTCCCCTGTGACTCCCCGCGAAATCATCGCCAAAGCCTGGGCTATTACGAAGAAAGAGCGTGGAATTCGTGCATGGGGCTATGTGGGCTCATTTTTTGAAACGATGCTCCATCTCAAAGTACTCCTCTACCAGATCTATTTTTTCTGGAGCTTCTTCATCGTCGGTAATACCGTCGGTCTCTTTGAAATCGAGGAAATACTCTACGAATATCTGCCAGTCGGCGTCTTTTTCACGATCATCATCATCTTTCTTGTCATGCTCGTCATCGAACTCTTCCTGCCGAGCTTATGTCTTGGCGCGATCATAGGCTTAAGCGCAAAATCGTACCGCAAAGAGGAAGTAAAGGGCGGCATGATCCTCGGTCTCTACAACTTCTTCCCGCTCTTCGTCCTCAAAGAAGCCCTCGTCTTGAGTAGTATTTCCATGGCGATCACCTTCTCTTCCATCATTCTCCGATACGGCGAAAACCGGAGCCTCATCATCTTCCTGCTCTCCGCACTCTGGTTCCTGTGGCTCTTTTCCATGTGCCTGCGGTTCCTTTTGAGCTTTGCCGAGGAATGCGTCGTCATTCGCAAAACGTCCACATTCGCGGCCATGGGTAAAAGCTTCAAGCTCGTCATCAGTCACCTCGGCAAGATCGTCTTTTTGATCGTTCTCCTCTTCGTCATATCGCTGCGGATCCTCATCAATGCGCTCATGGCACTACTGCTTCCTGCACTGATCGTGGGCTTCGCCTTCCTCTTCTCACTCTTCCTTTCCGCAACACTGACAGTAATTCTCACGGGAATCATTGCCTTGATCCTGATCGGACTCGCAAGTTACCTCTTTGCCTATCTGGAGGTCTTTAAACAGACGGCGTGGACCATCACATTCCTGGAACTGAATGCCTTGAAGGATTTAGATGTCATTGAGACATAAATATTTTTAACTTCTATAAAATCCACCAATCAAATAAATGCGCGAAGCCGGTGCTTTGCCCGGCTGGAGCGCTTCTTCTTAGGGAAAGGAGGGCTCATGGGAGGGAAACCGTAGGTTTCTCTTCTATGAAGATTTGACAGTGTACGCCCGTACACCCTATCATGGTGTACGTATGATCACCCTTACCCCCCACCAGAGAACGGTTCTCAGTTTTGTACGGGAATTTCAAAGCAAACGGGGATATAGCCCTTCGCTAACTGACCTTGCAGTAGCATTCGGTGTCCGGAGCAAAAATGCGGTCGCCAAAGTGGTACGGGCGCTCACAAGAATGGGATTTCTGGAGAAAGATCCTCGAGGTCGGATCAAGTTCACGGAGATGACGGATAGAGATGAACGACCGACAGCACTCGCACTTCCCCTCTTCGGTCCCATCGCCGCAGGTTTTGCCGCTCCGATCGAAGAGCAGGCGGAGGAAATGGTGACGCTGGATCAATACCTGATTCGCGACCGCACCAAAACCTTCCTGCTGCGTGTGAAAGGCGACAGCATGATCGATGCCGGCATCTTCGAAGGTGACCTCGTGATTGTGGAGCGCGGCAAAGAACCGCGCGCCGGCGAGATCGTCGTCGGGATTCTCGATGGAGAATTCACCCTCAAGCGCCTCAAGCGCGAGAAGGGAAAGTATTATCTGCAAGCGGAAAACCCGGCGTACCCGGATATGTATGCGTTGGAAGAATTGCAAGTAGCGGGGGTAGTGAAGGGAATTATGCGAAAATATTAACGTGAAGTAAGGGCACAAATCCCAAGGGCGCAAGGGCGCAGATGTTTTGAGCCCTTGTGCCCTTGGTCCTTGCGCCCTTTCCATCCATGTCTTTCTTACATACTTATGCCTGCTTGTTGTATTGCTCATATCGACGTCGACGCTTTCTTCGCTTCCGTCCTCGTCCGGGCAGATCCTTCACTACAAGGAAAACCCCTCCTCGCTCTCGGCATGGGCGGCGGCTGCGTGATCGCAGCGAGTTATGAGGCGAAGGCGAAGGGTATAAAGACAGGTATGCGGCTTCTCGATGCACGCAAGCTCTGTCCCGGGGCCATCGAACGGATCTCCGATTTCGCCGAAGCCTGCCGGGCCTCTGTGCATATCGAAGAAATCCTTGCACGGGAATGTCCGGCGATGGAAAAGATGTCCGTGGATGAATGGTTTTTGGATCTGCGCACGCTCGTGGGAGGCATTCCCGAAGATCTCGGAGCCTGGGCATTAGACACACAATGCATGATCCGGCGACATCTCGATTTAACCGTATCTGTCGGAATAGGACCGACGAAAACACTGGCGAAAATGGCGAGTGAATATAGGAAACCCGCAGGAATAACCGTCGTTGCAGAGGAAAAGTTGCAGGTTGCAAAGCTGCCAAAAGCATCTTTGCAACCTGCAACTTGCAACTCGTCCTCTTTTGTCAGTCTCGCATCTTTCCTCCGCTCCCGTCCCGCCGCCGCCATCCCCGGCATCGGTCGTAAGCGCATGGTCCACACCGAAAAACACGGTTGGAGTACCGCCTGGGACTTTGCCAATGCTCCAAGAGATACGGTCGTACACCTCTTCGGGCGCCCGGGAGGAGAGCTCCAGAAGGAACTTCTTGGTGTGGTGATCTACCCCATTGAGGTGTACGCGCGACCACCCCAGTCCATTTCGCGCTGCAGGAGCTTCCGGAGAACACGTGATGCAATGACCGTATACGCACAATTACAGGAGCACATGACAGTAACCGTCATGCGCATGCGCAAAGAACACTTGAGCACACGCAACCTCAGCATCTGGCTGCGAAATCACGAGTACAGCTGCACCGGAACGGAATGCCGACTCCCCCGCTCTGTGGATACAGAAGAAGAATTGCTCCCATATGCACGTCGCATGTTTCAACAGGCATGGAAACGCGGCGGTATGGCTACCCAGGTAGGACTCGTCCTCGGCAATCTCACGCCTGCCGGAGGAAACCAGTACTCGCTGTTTGAGCAGCCGGAGAAATCGGAGCAACGCAAAAATATTCAGGAAGCACTGGATGATATTCACAAGCGATTCGGCAGAGATGCAATAGTACGCGGACCGGTCGTGGGGCTCGGGCGGGAACGGAAGAGTAGGGGGACGATGGTGGGAGATATTGAAGAATGATCAACCGCAGGCAGAAAGCCTGCTCCCGATATGCTGATACTCTAGAAATAGGGAGCAGCCTTTCTGGCTGCGGTCCGGATGGATATCACTAAAGACATACGCAAAAGGACCTCTCAGAGAGAGGTCCCTTGTATTGCTGCCATTCCTTTCAATGGCTTCAGAACGAGCGCAGGTTGATCGTGAGATTACCGCCCAAGGCGGTGGAAATCTCGGTATCGACCGTCACGGTCGCCGATGCGGCACGATTGATCGTCAAGCGTCCGACTCGATAGCCGGACGCCTCTCCCTGCACAGTACCGTTCAGCAGAATCCGGAAGACCGGACCGCTGTCGGTTGCTGCCAAGAAGTCGATCACGAGATTTGCGCTTCCCGTCACGGTGATCGTCATGCTGTCCGTATCGGTCGGTGCGGTGATATTGATGGTACCTGCACCACCGCCGCTACCTCCTCCACCGTTGTTTCCACCACCGGATCCCGCCACACCGTTGACGATGAGGCGATTGCCGAGGGCCGCTGCGACTTCCGTTGCAATGGCCACGTTTGGCGCGGTAACAGTAACGGCATGCGGAGCTTCCGGAAGGCGGAATGGACCTTGGGTCGACCCACCATTCAAAGAAACGGTGAGAAAACCGTTGGCGTCCAATGCCAACGAGGCCGAATTCGTCGCGGAAATCGTGATGGCACCCGTGGTATCGTCGGCGGTTGCTGTGTTGCCACTACCACCACCGCCACCAGGCAGTGTCGGACCGGGGTCAACTCCTCCTGTCAGCGGATCGGTAGGGTCGGTGCGAATCGTGGTACCTGACCCGACCACGAGATCGTGGTCTGGATTAGAAAAGACGATGTTCGCTCCTGAACTGGGTACGAGAAAATCGTCGCCCAGCCCGCCAGTCAGGGTGTCGTTCCCTGCCTGACCAAAGAGATCATCGTCACCAATTCCGCCATCAATGTTGTCGTTACCGGCTCCGCCGTCGAGGGTATCATCTCCGCCACGCCCAAAGAGCGTGTCATTGCCGGCTTCGCCGAAGAGCTTGCTCCCCTTGTCGCTGCCGGTGATCGAGTCGTTGCCGTTGCCACCTTTGATAGTGTCCTTGAATAAGGTGTTGTTAACGATCGTATCGTTTCCACTGCCACCAGTGATGGACACCTGCCGCATGGCAGAACGCTGGAACGCACGACTGTTTCCATTCTCGACCACTGTGACGGTTGTCGCCGTCTCATTGACCGTAATGGTGTCATGTCCACTTCCGCCAGTAACCCGGAGGATTCCTCTGGAAACCGTCGAAGACGGCAATAACCGTTCTTCCAATGTCTGCACCTCAGCAGAAACCGGAATCAAACATTGTCGGCAAGACACGCGTCTCGCACCCCAGAACTGAAAAAGCTTTCGCATGACAACTTCCTTCACTCTCGAGAGTCACAATCCGAGACCACTCACTTCGATCTAGCTTTGATCTGAAGCCAATGTTTTGAATGACCGCGTGTTCATGACACGCTAACAATCATTCACTTCCCAAATCATGAACCTATGTTTATTACACTTTTTTGATTTAAAGTCAATTTCATTGCAATACTATCATTAATTTGTCCAAAATGGACGAACGTGAGATGCATAGGGATGGCTCAATGGTTGCAGAGACGCAACGCTGTTGCATTCCGACGGAACGGGATGAGACGCAACAGCGTTGCGTCTCTACGGTGTATGCGATTCCGCAGCTGACCCTTTGCGACGTTTTCTTTTCACCCACGCCAACCCCGATCCCGCTCCAGCGGCAATCACGACTATGGCAGCAGGACCCGTATCACCGGCAGGAGGACGGGAGAGAGCTATCGGCTGGAGAGAAGCCCATGGGTTATTGTTGGGATTATTTGGATCCACTGGAACGATGCGCCCGTCGGCTGTACGCATGTAGCCGGGCTGCATTGTGCCATTGGGTCCGATGCGGAAAGTTGGGAAGCCACCGAATGCCCAGGCAGGATGTGTACCGCCCGCAAGCATGGTGTCCCTCTCGCAGAGCGAAGAACAGCCGTCACCCGAAAGGCGATTACGGTCATCGCATTGCTCGCCGAAGTCGAGTACGCCATCGCCGCAACGTCGGAGCGAGCAATCCGTGCGACACACGACATTGGCAGCATTTGCGTTACCAGCGGCATTATCGCACTCCTCACCGAGATCAATGCGACCGTCACCGCAGGTGACACTGAGGAACCGGCATGTTTGTGGATTGCAGCCGTACGAGAGTGTCACCCTATGAATGCCCGGTTCGCAGACTTCGTCGAGAGCCTTCTGGACGATGCCATCGCCGCAGGTGCCGCGCTCGAGGAGACATTCTGTGGAGCAACCATCCTGATTTCTGCGATTGTTGTCGTCGCATTCCTCAGGATGCGTACGAAGACCGTCGCCACAGAGCGGGAAGGCGGCAACGTTTCCCTCAATGCTGCAAGAAGCAGAACACCCGTCGCCGGAGATGCTGTTCCCGTCATCGCACTGCTCGGGAGCCACCGCCATGCCATCGCCACAGTACGCAGCACTTGCAAGCACCGCAGGTTCCAGCGTGCAATTTTCCCTGCAACCGTCGCCGGAGTAGGTGTTGGCGTCATCGCATTCCTCAGGAGCAGAAAGAATGCCGTCGCCACAGTAGGATGTGGCTGCGACCATGCTGTCCTCAATGGTGCAGGCCTCCGAGCAGCCGTCACCACGGGCGATATTGCCGTCGTCGCACTGCTCGCCACTGTCTTGAACAGAATCTCCGCAGATCGGGAATGCACAATCCGTGCGGCATCGGTCAGGCACGGAGTCGGCATTGTTCTGACCGTCATCGCACTGCTCTCCGGGATCCAGGATGCCATCACCGCACAAGGCAAGACATTCGCGGTCTTCGTTGCACGTATTTGCCCCTGGTCCCTCCACGATCAGACATCCGTTTTCCGAGCACTCCGTGTGTGCATCGAGTCCACACGAAAGCGCGGGATCACACTGGTTGGCACCAGAAGCGGGTACTTCCACGCAAGCTGTTCCCTGGCACTCCGTGTGCGTGTTTTCGGCATTGCACCCGAAGAACGGATCGCATGCATTGTTTCCTCTTCCCGGCATCATCGCGCAGGCACTCTCCTGGCATTCGGTGTGCTCCGCGCAATCGATGTAGTCGTTGCAGGCATTCACCCCTGGACCGGCAACGGTCACGCAGGCGTCATTTTCACACTCCATGTGCGATTGCTGCCCGCATCCAAGGAAGGGATCGCAGTCCTTTGGACCGGGACCGGGGAGAACAACACAGGCATCGGTGATGCATTCCGTATGTTCGTTGCAATCGACGAGCGTGTTGCATGCATTATTTCCCGGTCCATCTTCCGCAAGGCATTCGCCTGCGGCGCTGCAGACGGTGTGCTGCAGAGTGCAGTCATTGTCCTCCGCGCAGGCATTGTCTCCATAACCGGCTACGAAGACACAGGCATTATTTTGGCAGACCGTATGCCCGGTGGGATCACAGCCGAAGTCGGGATTGCACTCGAGTTCTCCGGAACCGAGAAGGACTAAGCACGTGGTGTTATCGGGGGAACACTGCGTGTGGGAACCGCAGGGGACATCTTCATTACACTCATCATCCCCTGCACCATCGACAATGATGCACTGGTTCTGATTGTTGCATTCGTTGTGCGCGGGATTGATGACACATCCATCGAAGGGATTGCACTCATTGTTTCCTGGACCGGGAAGCTCGACACAGGCGGAATCCACACATGCAAAGTGATGGACGCAATCCCCGAGGGCAGAACATTCATTCGATCCGGATTCATTGAGGACGATGCACTGGTCGTTCTCGTCACAGATGCTCCGCTCCGGGCTGCAGCCGTTGATGAGCGGATCACATTCACTGGGGGCTGCACCGGGCACGGGTACGCACTGATTCTGGTCATTGCATGCAGTGTGCGTGCCACAGGGGATGGCGTCGGAGCATTCGTCGGCACCTTGTTCGGGGACGGAAATACATTGATTGCTCTCATCACAGACGGTGTGAGATTCTCCACAGGAGAGGAAGGGGTCGCAGTCGTTATTGCCGGTGCCTGCAACGATCAGACACGCGGAACCATCTTCCGAACACTCCGTGTGCTCCCCGCAATCGAGAAACGGCGTGCACTCATTGCCGCCGGCACCCTCATCCACAAGACACACGCCCCGTGGATCATCACAGACAAAATGCTGCTCTCCGCAATCGGCGCTATCGATGCATGTATTGGGACCATTGCCGGGTAACCGGATGCAGGCATTACCCACACACGTGAGATAGTTGCCCGTACCGCAACCGGAGTCGGGATCGCAGAGTTCCTTGCCACCAGATGTATGGGGAACTGCAATGCAGAGCGTCCCCTGGCAGAGGGTATCTTCCAGACAATCGACATCATCCTCACATTCGCTCTCTCCTTCCCCCAATTTGAGGAAACACTGATTGTTTGTGCAGATGTTGTGGTAACGGTCACCGTCACCGCAGCCGAGGAAGACATCGCACTCGTTCTCCCCTCCTACGGGAATTGTGACGCACGCGCTATCGTCCGCACAAATTGTATGCTCGCCACATTTCACAATGTCGCTGCATTCGTTGCCGCCTGGACCGTCCTCCGCGATGCATTGCTGATCGTCATCGCAAACCATGTGCTGCGCGGAGCAATCCTCGTCTGCCACGCAGTCATTGCCACCCACTTCATTGATCTCTACGCAGGCATTATTCCGGCAGATTGAGCGCTTGTTGCTGCAGCCGAGCGAGGGATCGCAAGCATCATCACCGGCACCCGAAAGCACGACACAGAGTTCACTCTGACACACGGAGTGTTCATCACATGCGACCTGATCGGAACATGCATCGTCCCCCTCGCCGTCTACCGCAACGCACACACTGTTTTCGCAGACGTTGTGCTTGGGGGGGATGCCGCAATCGAGTACCACGGGATCACATGCATTTTCACCATCTCCCGGCACCACGATGCAAGCGGAATTATCGTCCGTACATTCTGTGTGCTCATCGCACTCGACGGCATCCGTGCAATCATTTGAGCCGGAGCCCGGCACGGACACACACTGATTCTGGTCGTTGCATTCGTTGTGCTTCTTGTCACCGCACCCATCGACGAGGTTGCAGGTATTGACTCCATCGCCGGCGACGGCTTCACAGGAATCACCTACGCATTCCAGATGGCTTCCACAGGGAACGGTATCGTCGCATGCATTGGCGCCGCCGCCGGGAAGTGTCACACACTGATCGTTGATGCATTCATTGTGCTTAGGAGAATCACAGCCGATGCTAATGTCACACTCGTTGGCACCCGCTCCCGGAAGAATGATGCAGGCAGCATTGTCCTCTGTACATTCTGTGTGTTCGCCACAATCCACAACGGTATTGCATTCGTTGCTACCGGAGCCATTCACCGTGATGCACTCATTCTGGTCGGTACATTCGGTGTGATCTCCTGAGCATCCAAGAACGGGGTCACATTCATTTCCACCATTGCCGGAAACTGTAACACAAGCCTCCCCTTGGCATTCCGTATGTTCGTCGCAACCGACAAACACGGAACATTCGTTGCCTCCGGCACCGTCCACGGTGACGCACTGCGTCCCCTGGCAAACCGTATGCTCGTCCTTGCATCCGAGGAAAGGATCACATTCGTCCTGCCCTTCTCCGGGAGTCGTTACGCACGCCTGACCCTGGCAAATCGTATGCTCCGGAGGAGCACCATGACCGCTTGAGCTTTGAGCACTGCTTTGACCAGCACCACTAGAATTCTGAGCACTGTTATTGGAAGAAGCTTGTGGACATGTCGCCGGGCATTCCACATTCGGATCCCAGCACTTCCAGCCGGAACCCGGACAGCATCGGGGAATCTTGCCGGAACCACAGGAGGGCGTAGAGCCACAGATATCGCCGGCATTGCTGGAAGAAGATTGTGGAGGTGTGTACGGGAACGGCACTTCACAGCAATCCGTAGAAACGGAAACCGTATACGAGTACCCTTTCCTCCAAAGTTCAGAGGGAGGCATTCCTAACGATAGGTTGAACGATCCGCCTACAGGCGGAAAGGGACCGAAACTTGCTCCGGTGATGGGTCCGGCTCTGTTGATATAGACAGTCTTATTGGGAGGTGTGGTTGCCCATGGCGTCGTTAAGCTCGTACCTTGGGGAACATCGTTCGAGTTGGCTGTGATGGAACACTGTCCGCTGGGAGGAGTGAAAAAATTAAAACCAAATCCGAGCGGACCGACAGCCTGACCATTACTCAGCGTAGCTGTGGCTGTACAAGCGAATGGGTGGGTGGGGCATACCACTGTATACGTCAGGGATCCGATCGGCTTGCACGAGGAAGCCTGCGAGCTACCGCCGCTGGAGCTTGCCTCAGAACTCGATCCTCCGAGAATGGCGCACATCCACGTGCCATTTTTGCAGCAGAATGGTTTGGCCCCACCGGAGCAACTCGGCTCTGATCCCGCACACCCCGACGATATGGAACTCTTTTGTGATGAGTTTCCCTGCGAAGAATTTGCCTGTCCGCAACGCGGTGGGCATTCCGCCATCTCGTCCCAGCACTTCCAATTCCCGTCAGGACAACACAGAAGCGTATTGCTGCAGGAAGGCTTGTTCGTCTCACTGCAGGTCACATCCTGCGAACTCCCGGCACTGCTTGCTCCGGAAGAATTCGCCGAGGAATTTGTGGAAGAGTTTGTGGAGGAATTGGTGGAAGAATTTTTGGACGAAGAATTGCCTTTGGATGACGAAGCAGGAGCACTCGATGAGCGGGGTGCGGAAGAAGAAGCAGGCACACTCGAAGAACGTGGAGCGGATGAAGAAGCAGGTGCGCTTGAGGAACGCGCAGAGGATGACCGCTTGACGTAGCACTTCGGACGGATGGTACACTGGAGACCATTGTTGATACGGTAACAGCAAGGTACGGGAGTAAACCTTGGATCACCAGGCCCCCATGCTTGCTCGCAGAACACCGCGCCGTCTGTCCGTGAAGCACACTTCGGCACTCCTTCGTCGCAAACAACACTCCAGTTGCGACTTTGGGTATCGAAATCGCAACTCGGAGAGCCCACCTCCACGTCATCCGGGCTGACCTGACCGATCAACGTTCCGCTCTCTGGACTGCCCCATGTAAAGAGACTCGCGACGAATCGTCCGGTATCAGCAATGCCTTCCGTAAGCGCATGCCAAATACGCGCAAAGATCGAAGGGCGCTGGGGAGAGAATTCTCCGGCACTTACCGTGCCGTTTATAGCGCTGTCCCAGCAGGCCCAACTGCCATTTTTGCAGCAATAGGCCGAACCTTTTCCCGTGCAATCGGGTTCTCCCCCAGCACAGGAACGCGCCGAACTTTTTTTGCTCGATCCAGAGCCTTGACTGCCGGGAGTGCTGTGACCGCTCTGATCGGATCCTCCGCTGCCCTGACCACCAGATCCCTGGGAACCTCCGGATCCTCCGCTCCCCTGGGAACCTTGTGATCCTCCGCTACCTTGGGAACCACCGGATCCCTGGGGACCTCCGCTCCCCTGAGAACCTTGCGATCCTCCGTTGCCTCCGGAAGAGTGTTGACCCTGGTTTGCACCTGTGCAACAACACGCTGCACCCTGAGCCCCCATCTTGCATGCATCCCCGCAAGTTCCACCATTATTTGTACAGCCAGTGGACAACATGCATGCGGTACCCGTCGGGCACATACCGCCACTGCTTGTACTGGATGTTGCGGAAGATTTTTTTCCACACTGCGAAGCGCCGGTAATACCATTGGGGCATGCCCATGTACCGTTACTGCAACATTCCGCAGTACCGATAAAACAATCGGGCTTCGGCGGAGAGCAGCTCCCCTTGGATGAGGATGCGGGCACAGAGCTATTTTTGGATGTGGTGCTGCTACTTTTTCCTGTAGAACTTGCGGTGCAGGCGCATTCAAAAGACCCGTATACGCACTGGTTATTTTGACATACTCGGTCTATGTAATAGCAGGTCCCCTCAAACGGATCACCACAATGTTCCGGTCCTCCATTGGGAAGCCCCGGACAATCCGCAGCAGAATTGCAAGCATCCGTGGAGCTGCTTTGGGTTGCGACTGAACTGCTTGCAGGAGCTGCACTGCTGTCTTCGGAAGCATTGTTGCTGCTGTCTGCGGAAGCATTGTTGCTGCTGGAACTTGCACCTCCCCCTCCTCCCGGTCCCCCTAGTCCCCCTAGTCCCCCCGGCCCTCCTTCTCCCTGGAAGCACGCTCCACCGATACAATTGAATCCTGAAGGGCAGCAGATCAGACCACACGATATCTGTCCGGGCGGACACGACACCTGACCCTGCAATACATTTTGCGTACTCGGCCACCAGGCGACATAAGCAGAAACTCCGAGTGTGAGGAGTATCCCGCCGATAGTGAGGAGACGAATCCTCGCTGCAGCCATCTTGAAGAGCAGGATACCAAGATTTGCCCTATTCCTCCTACAGAAGATGTAACAGAGATTGACCGATATAGTTTTTCGTATCGTGTATGTTTTGAAATGTTGAATATGCTCATCATCACTCTACAAAAATAAGAATCGTCGGTGGTAGAGACGTGCGATTCGCACGTCTCTACACCGACATGACGATATTTACCGCGGCAGAAAAAACTGCTGAAGGGTGGGGATGATTGTGTTTCGGAGAATTCCACCTGCAGTGGATGACGGACCGCACGGTGCATCAATACTGGTGCAGGTGTTCTTTCCTGTTCCGGGAAGCTGTCTGCACCGCCGAAGACTACAACCAAGATGACATCCCTTCGTGTAGGGGCAGGGGCGCGAGGTCGCAGGAAGCGATCCCACTTGTGCAGATTGGGCGGAGGAGTATCGCGAAATACCGGTACTACTCGAACGCCTACTGCTTCCAGGAAAGAGACTTGGTGGAGTCATGGTGCAAGATCCTCCGATCGTGGTGCATGTGCTCACTCCCGGACCCGCAATCCACACACACTTGCTGCCACTGCATCCCTTACGGCAGGTAGCCGTCGTGCAGCAGGCCGCCGTGGCAGCGGCTGCCTTCGGACACCGATCCACGCCCGGGCCCGGCAATTGTGAGCACTTGAGCCCCGTACATCCAAGGTGACACGCGGGAAAATCACAGCACGTATCAAAGCAACCGTTCGTCTGCCGATGCACGCATACCCATTTCGTTCCCAAACAAATCGCCACATTCGGTGAAAGACACAGCTTCCCACCGATGGTCAATGGACGCTCCGAGCCACAGGCACAGCCGGAGGTAACGGAACATCCCGTCACGGGGAATGCACACAGACTGCAGGCTCCTCCACCCCCCGTGCCACCCGTTGTTCCCCCCATGCCTCCTGTCCCTCCAGTCCCACCTCCATTGCCAGCGCTGCTGACGGATACGATCGAACCTGCAGATCCTGCAGAACCAAAAGACCCCGATGAAGCGGATGATCGAGTGGAGGTAGCCGAAGGTCCGCTCCCACCCGTGCCACCTGTCCCTCCCGTGCCCCCCGTACCACCTGTTCCCCCCATCCCTCCTGCTCCACCGAAAAATCCTCCGACCCCCCCTGTCCCGCCGGTTCCCCCGATCGCTCCTCCAAGAGAAGAATCACATATGGATACGATAGAATCGCCGCGACACTTCCCTCCATAACAATGACAAGGTCCATCCGTTCCTAGAGACGAGCAACCTGGACTCGTCGTGGGTAACGTACATCTGGCATACCCGACGCCGAGCGGATGGGTCGCGGGTAGACCGACGCAATCATTGTCAAAATTGCATTGATAACTGGTGCTGCTGCCACTCATGCCAGAACTTCTGCTCGCACCGCCACAGGTGCCGGGAGGAGGGGTGCCACAGAGTGTGGAACATTGTCCCAAAGCGCAAACACCCGTGCACATCGGAAAACAGCTTCCCGGGTTGCTACAGGCACAGGATCCTCCTCCTCCCACCCCACCCTCAGCAGGCCCGCCTCCTGGAGTGCATACGCCGCCGACGCAGTTCATGCCTACAGGGCAACCACCCGGGCACAGGAGGATTTGTGCTTTCCACTGTTGCCCTTCCCCTAGGCGTGCCAAGAACATGAGCGCAAAGACAGCGATCATTCCCCCGAGCCCTCTCCTGTGCCTACGGAAAAACTTTTTCACCATGAAAGGAAATATTGCTGCATACTGTAGCACAGTGGTGATGGAAATCGATACCGGAGTACCCGGGTATGCGGGTGACGGATATCCGATCACTGTCCGAGCGCCTTCAACCTCTCCCCGATTTTCCGGAGCTTTTCCGTATGGATCTGCAATTTCCCACGTTCAGCAGCAATCACGTTCTCCGGAGCGCGTGCGGTAAAATCCGCACTCTGCAATTTCACTTCTATGCTTTTCACCAATCGCTCCAGATTGTCCTTCTCTTTCTGCAATTTCTTCCGTTCCGCCTCGGTGTCGATCAACCCCTCAAGCGGCACATGCACTTCAATGTCGGGGAGAAAAATACTGGCGGCATTCTTGTGAGGCTTCGCGTCCGTATCGAACGTAAGACTGCCGATTTTTCCGAGCCTGCGGATGTGCGCCTCCTGCGATTCCAGAAGCTCAACCCATTTCTTGGTATGAATAATCGCGGCGATCTCCTTGCCCGGAGGAATCCCCTGATCAGCACGAATTTTGCGGATGACCTGGACGACGGAAGTGAGCTGCAGGAAGGCTTCCTCAGCCTCAGCATCAACCAATTCTTTTTTCACTTCCGGCCAGGATTTCGCAATCAGCAATCCGGAATCGGTAGTTTTCACATGCGACCAGAGTTCTTCCGTGACAAACGGACAGTACGGATGCAGAAGCTGGAGAATTTTCCGTAGCGTGTGGGTCAGCACCTCAAGATTGCCTGCCCGCCGTAGCCCTTCTTGATCTGCGACAATCGCAGACGGCGAAGGCGGGGCATTCTCTTTCCTCAGTTCCAGATACCAGTCACAGAAATCGTCCCAGACGAAGCTGTAGAGCGTGTCTCCCGCTTCGCTCAAACGGTACTCGGTCAATCCATCCGTCACTTTTTTCGTGACCGTTTGCAGCTTTGAAAGCATCGCGCGGTCGGCAAGAGAAAGCTCTGAGGCTTTTGGCAATTTTGTAATCATCCTGGGATCCACTTTCGCTTCTTCACATTGCATCAACACGAACCGCGACGCATTCCAGAGCTTGTTCACAAAATTCCGGTAGCCTGCGATTTTCTCTTCATACAGCCGCGAATCCGCCCCGGGGCTTTGTCCGACAATCATCGAGAGACGGAGAGCATCCGCTCCGTACTTCGGAATGATATCGAGCGGGTCGATCATGGTTTCGGGGTGCGACTTGCTCATTTTTTTGCCATCTCTGGTGCGAATCATGCCGTGGAGATAGACGGTCTTAAAAGGGATCTGCCCTGTCGCGTACGTCGTCATCAGAATCATGCGGGCTACCCAGAAGAAAAGGATGTCGTACCCCGTTTCCATCACACTCGTCGGATGAAACGCCTTGAAGTCCGGACTCTTCTCCAGAATATCACTCAGAGACAATGCAGGATCTGCAGCAAGTTTTGGATCTACGAGCGTACTCCACGTCCACTGCGAAACACCGAACCAGGTATCGAGGGTGTCGCTGTCTTGCTCCCAGCCCTTGTCTCCGGGCGGCTGCACGCCAACATAGATTTCCGATCCTCTATACCACGCAGGAATCCTATGCCCCCACCAGATCTGGCGGGAGATACACCAATCACGGAGATGATCGATCCAGTGGAAGTAGGTCTTGTTGAACCGTTCGGGAATGATGACGATGTCGCCGCTATGAACCACGTCGCTCATGACTTCTTTGATCGTCATCTTCTTCCCTTTCCAATCCACAGCGCGTTTGTTCACATCCACAAACCACTGCTCCTTGATCTGCGGCTCAACAATGCCACCGCCACGACTGCTGATCGCTACGTTGTGTTCGTGCGCTTCGACCGTGGAAACCAGTAACCCTTTCTTCTGCAATTTTTCGACAATCAACGGTCGCGCTTTTTCGATCGGCATTCCAGAAAATTCTCCAGCGATAGAAAGAAGCTTTCCGTCAAATCCGATGATCTGCTCTTTTTCGAGTCCATGCCGCTCAGCGATGCCGAAGTCCACCGCATCATGCCATGGCGTGATCGTCATGACGCCCGTGCCGAACGCAGGGTCCACGGCGGTGTCTTTGATAACGGTCGCATGGACGGGACCGTTGATCCACTCGGCTTCAAACGTATCGCCATGCTTGTACTTGAAATAGCGCTCGTCCTCCGGATGCGCAACCACGTACTTGTCGCCGAATTTCGTCTCCGGTCGCGACGTACTGATCTGGAACGGTCCGTACTGAAACGTGTAGAAGGGTTCGGTGCGCGTCTCGTACACCACTTCATCATCCGAGAGTGTCGTCTGAAGCTTCGGATCCCAGTTCACCATTCGGTGCCCGCGGTAGATCACGCCTCTTTTATACATATCCACAAAAACCTCATTCGTCGTGCGCGCAAGCGCAGGATCCATCGTGTAGCGCTCACGGCTCCAGTCGCAGGATGCTCCCATTTTACGAACCTGATTGCGAATGGTGCCACGGCTTTCTTCCACGAATTTCTGGATACGCTCGATAAGCTTCTCTCGACCGAGCGTTTTTCTGGGGTCTGCAATCTTCTCTTCTTTTTGAATAGTGCGAATGACCACAGCCTCGGTCGCAATCGACGCATGATCCGTTCCTGGCACCCAGAGAACTTTCTTCCCCCGCATGCGCTGAAACCGGATGAAGATATCCTCGAGTGCGAGCATCACGGCATGCCCCAGATGCAGCTGCCCCGTAGCATTGGGCGGCGGCATGGCAATCGTGAAGGGTTCACCATCTGCAGGGCAGGACTCCGGTGTAAACGCCCCACTATCCTCCCACCTCTTATAGATGGCATCTTCGACGGCAGCCGGATTGTAGGCTTTCGGGAGCATGGGGAAAGCTTACCTCCTTCCCCAGCTTCTGCTCCATGGATTTCCTCCACCCCTACCCCTTCCTTCCCAGAGATTCCCCCACCCCTAACCCCTTCCCCGTTGGGTAAGGGGGATGTGTGTGTTTTGTATGCATGCAACAAGGAAAAAACATGCTTCTTTACTCGTGAAAAAGAGCTCCCCTTCCCCCCGTGGGGGAAGGGGTCGGGGGATGGGGGAGTCAGAGAGGAAACATAAAAAACGGCCGCTACTCTTGCGAGTGCGGCCATCGAAGAAAGAAAAGAGCGAGAAACTTCTTTCGAAGCCGCGAAGTTGTACCGCATAAAGATCAAAGTGCGCAAGAAAAAAGGTAAGAATCTGCTCCACAGATCGTCTGTATGTTGTACAATCCCCCTCGCATATGAAGATGAGATACACGAATACCGGCATATGCGAGCACCGCCTGATCGGCAAAGGGGATTTCAGACAAGGATTCGAAGATCTCCAGCAATTCCACGTTCGGACGGATGGTCCTATAGAAATGGCAGGGTCAGTCATCATGGCTCCTGCCGTAGCCCTTACGAAGTTCGGCAATACTCTTGCAGGGGAATTCAGCGATCACCAAGCAGAACCTTTAAAGGAAGGCGGTCTGAAATACATTTCCCGTGACGTGCGCTCGGCGGCAGGGAATCTGTTCCAAGCAGGAAAAAATCTGGTGACACTACATCCGCTGCGTGCTGCAGGAAATTTGGTCAAGGCAGGATTTGATGGAGTGGATATTGTTTTTGTGGATCCTCTACTGGATGCAGGCTCCGCAGCATTCGGGCATACGCGACGACAAGTACATTCCACTCTTGCGGCTTAAACCATGTCACTCGAACACGCAGCAGAGGCAACGTTGGATGGCGTGGGAAATGTTCTCACAAGCCCGCTTGTGGTGAATCTGGCCGTTTTTGGTATTGCAGCATATATCGGTTACAAGCTTTTAAAGAATATCACTGCATAGCGATAGAAAATCTTTGAAGGTGAGTAGCGGAGATTCATGAATCTCCGCTACGGTTGCGATATGCCCACCTTCGATTTCCTCTGCACCATCTGCAATCACACCTTTGAATTCTCCCGCCCCTTCGGAAATACGAAGCAACCGAAATGTCCGAAGTGCGGATCGAAGCAAACCGAGAAACAGATCGCGCCGCCCTCGATTCAGTTCAAGGGAAGCGGGTTTTATAAGACAGACAGTCGGAAGACTCCTCCACCGAGCGATCAGGCAAAACCCAAAGAACCCCAGAAACCCAATGAACCCGCCAAACCCAAAGACCCTCCCGCGCCAAAGAAAGAGGACTCCAAGAGCAAATAATGCTATAATATTCAGAAATGACTAAACGCCGTCACTCCATCGTCATCGAGAAGCTTCTGGATCTCCCCTACTCCACGCTCGGAATGCTCTGGGCAGGACTCGTGCTCTTCTTTGCAGCGCTGTACTTCAGTCTCGGGCAGTGGCTCCCGGCACATGCTCCCATGCCGATAGGATCGGAGTCCGTCCTGCGGAGTCTCGGCGACAGCATCTACTTCAGTGTGATCACGGCAACAACGGTCGGCTACGGCGACATCCTCCCCCAGGGCTTCAGCAAATTTCTTGCAGGACTCCAGAGCATCATCGCCTTCTTCGTCTTCGGACTCTGTATCAGCAAGCTCGTGAGTAACAAGCAGGAGATCGCCATCCGCCAGATGCACAAGCTCACGTTTGAGGACGTGTTCCGCAACACGCGTGAAGGACTCTACATCGTCCGTAAGGATTTCGACCACATCATGCTGCAAGCGGAGACCCTGAAGAGGATCGATGAGGAGCATTGGGAAAATCTGGCTGTCGCGTACAAGCAGGCACAGTCGCTCATTGCGGAAATCCCAGATTTCTACCGTGGTGACGGCGATCTCTACACGATTGACGAGCGAAGAGAACAGTTACTCCAAGAAGCCGCCCACCGGACACTCCATCGCATTAATCAATTACTGGATACGTTTGCTCGTAGCGGCATCAACTGGATGGCAGATGCGGAAAGCGTCCATGAGCTCAAAACCCTTCTTTCCCTCGTCGCCGCGATCACGCCGGATTGGAAAAACAATTCCCCGTACACGCAGCATGAAGCGTTTGACGGTATTCTGGGGGAAAGCAGGAAGATACAGGGGAGGATGGTGAATGTAACGCAATAAGGTCACACGAACGCGATTCTCTTATAGCGACATCCGTAGGGGCATAGCGCGCTATGCCCCTACAGCGATGTTCAGATTATCCGAAACTTCCTTGCACATTTCACCTTCGGAACCCTCCGCCCGATCCTCCCCGCCCCCCCCCAAATCCCCCCGGCCTCGGTCCGCGCGGACGATCGCCGAAATCTGCAGGCATATCTGCGGGGCGATCAGTCATTTGCTTTAAGGAAAGCCGCGTCTTTCCCTCTACAGCATCGTACTCGATGCATTTCGCTTTCACCTGCTGGCCGACTTTGAGCACATCTTCCACCTGCTCCGTGCGCTTCCACTGAAGCTCACTGATGTGGATCATGCCGTCTTTGCCGCGGAGGAACTCTGCGATAGCACCGACGCCCGCGATGATGCGGACGATCGTGCAGTCATAAATGGTACCGACGACGGGCTTGGCGACAATACCGAGGATCCACTCCTTGGCCTTGATCATGGCTTCGCCATTCACAGATGTTACGAAGACTAAGCCGCTATCTTCGATGTCGATCTCCACACCAAGCTCCTTCGTGATCTTCTGGATCGTCTCTCCACCCTTGCCGATGACGAGACGGATATCTTCGGGATTCACCTGGATCGTCTCGATGCGCGGTGCGTGAGGACTCAATTCCTTACGAGGCTCGGCGATGGCAGCGAGCATCGTCTTCAAGATGAATGCGCGACCGGTTTTCGAGCGCTCGAGCGCTTCGACAAAGACGCTATCTGGGAGCCCCTTGATCTTGATGTCCATCTGGATCGCGGTAATCCCCTTCTCCGTGCCGCCGACCTTGAAGTCCATGTCGCCACCGAAATCTTCTTCATCCTGCAAATCGGAGAGAATGATGTATTTGTTCTTCTCCTCATCGGAAATGAGACCGAGGGCAATTCCTGTAACCGGCGCGGAAATCGGTACACCTGCCGCCATAAGTGCGAGTGTGGAGCCGCACGTCGCGGCCATCGAGGAACTGCCGTTACTCTCAAGGATTTCTGTTACCACGCGGATCGTGTAGGGGAAGCCTTCTTCCTTCGGGAGTACCGGTTCGAGCGCTCTCTGCGCGAGATTCCCGTGACCGATTTCGCGGTTGCCCACAAAAAGCCGGTTGGAGGTTTCCCCCACCGAAAACGGCGGGAAGTTGTAGTGGTGCATGTAGCGAAGCTCGCTCTCCCCTTCCATTCCCTCGCTCAGCTGCTTGTCGCCCGGTCCTCCGAGTGTGCAGGTCGTAAGCCCTTGGGTCTCTCCACGCTGGAAGAGCGCGGAACCATGAACGCGGTTCGGGAGAACGTCAACCATACAGCCAATCCCCCGGATTTGATCAACTTTGCGGCTGCTCATGCGGATCCCCTCCTCCAAGACCAGTCTGCGCATCTCATTTTTCACAATCTTGTCGACCATCGCGGATCCATATCCCACAAGTTTTTCCTTCTCCTCGTCATTTTCAATTTTCAATTTTCCATTTTCAATTTCCGCCGTGAGCTTCTCCCCTGCTTCCTCCATCAGCTTGTTGAACATCGCTCTGCGCTCCAATTTCGGGAGAGCATTCTTGATCGCCTTGGTGATAACCGGAAGCGCCCATGCTTTCAAATACTCGTACGCTTCCTTGTGCTCAT
>Ga0155266_144_pt1 | contig 25136 bp, 25 predicted proteins | sample RifCSPhighO2_02_FD_106234 | JGI IMG/M metagenome (GOLD analysis project Ga0155266, IMG submission 106234) | Candidatus Peribacteria bacterium RIFCSPHIGHO2_02_FULL_53_20 | reverse complement strand
TCGCTTGGAAGGTTTTTTATCGGAGTCGACGTTTGCGGCGACGGTGATGAAGTTCGCGCCCGTCGTGTGCTCTATATATTCCCCGATAGCCTGCGTGGCAATCGTTACCATGTTCATGCCCATCGCTTCATCGGTATCCGCGGCAATCGTGAGAAAGAGGTGATCGTCTTTTTCATCAATGTCATACGAAAGGATTTTGAGATGGCTGCTTGTGGCTTCGCCAATCGCTTTCCACTCTTGTTCATGCTCTCGAAGCCAGCTCTGCAATTTGCAATTTGCAACATTTCCCGCGAATGCGAGAGATCGCGTCACTCCGTGATAGTTCGATGCAGTGTCCACTCGTACACCCCGGAGTGCCTTGCATCCTCGGTTTACGCTCGCGACAAGCGCACCTTCCGTCGTTGCCAGCGGTAGGTGTACGGTCGTCTCTGAGCCGTCACTCAGGTTAACTGTGAGAGGACCTGCAAGCCCAACGGGAATTGGCACGGCACCGAACATGTTCTCACAGTTTTTCTCTTCGGCGTGACCAAGTGCAGTGGAGTTGACTGCAAGTGCAGAGCAATCGACATTGAGCTCGCGTTCAATCATGGCGCGGCGCGCTATAACACGCTCGAAAGAGGGCATGCCGATAGGGATAGAGCGCAAATCCATGTAGCAATAGCATCAGTGAGTTTCCAGCTGGAGAAGTGTTCGTACTCGTTCGTGGTCATGCTTTAGTCTTGCTTCCAAAAGATTTGCTTTCCATTCAAGGTGCTTACCGTAATGTTGTGTCAATCTTGAGGGAGGATTTGCTTTAAGGAGGACATCGCTGCCCTTTTTACAAAGAGTGATCACCTCTGTCGGTTGGTCACTGAGCATCATAAGACAATGAAGTGCAGGCCACAGGCTTTCCAGGTTGATCATTTGCGCTGCATCATCATTTGGCTCCCGTTCATAATTATCTATGGATTGTTTTAGTTGGTCTAGTGAGCTTATCATATGCAAATATTAGATGAATGTTGCACCGTGTCCAATCTTCGCCTCAAATACTCTGCAATCCTTCTGTGCGTGTGAAAATTCCTGAACGGCCTTCAGCGCCGCTTCTGTGCAAATGCAGTGCACCGTCGGCCCTGCATCCATCGTATAGAGTACCGGGAGATGTTCCCTTTCCCGCAAATCCGTAATTTCATCGACAATCCGGTGCGTTTCATCATTCAAGTAATGAAGCGGGGGAGTCTGCGTCTGCATGACGTTATGCATATCCCAGCAATCCTCTTCGACGACTTGCTGCAGTGCTTCAAAATCTTTTTTCAGGATCGCATCGATGCAGATGTGCTGCCGGCGCGCAGCGATTGCCTCGATGCGCTTTTGGAAGAGCGGACTCGTGTGTGCGGTGTGGTGACCTTCCGTCGAGCCGATTTTTTTCTCTTCCATCGTTGGGACGAGGATGATGTCGTGGAGCATCCAATGAGTCTCTGGCGCTATTTGCATGGCGTAAGCTGAGTCGATGGTGTTGCAGGTTGCAGGTTGCAGGTTGTCAGGCTTATTTATGAGTGTGGCAAATCCTCCGAAGATGCTGCGGGCGGCGGAACCGGAGCCGAGGCGGGCGATTACCGAAATATCGCGGTTCGTTAGATGAATAGCGTCGGGTAGGGGCACAGCGCGCTGTGCCCCTACGGATGCTGTGTTGATAGGATGGGGTGCTCCTACGGATGCAGCAGAGATAAGCCCTGCATAGCATTTCGCCAAAGCCGCAAAGACCGCAGCGGAAGAAGCGATGCCGATGGCTGGGGGAATTGCTGAGCGGATCACAATGGAGACGGATTCCGGAATCACATCGGCAAGATTTTTTGTAGAGAGAAATTGTTTCGTGAGGTTCAGATGTTCCTCGATGCGCGCGGTGTCCTTTTCTTTCAAAATCTTCTCCGTTCCGTCCGGCAGAAAAGATTGCAGATGAAAAACAGGGGAGTGCTCGACAGAGATTTCCACACCCGGACTGTCGAGTGTGATCGAGCAGCTGTCTGCGGCGGGCAGACGGAAGGCGTCGTGGCGGTTGCCCCAGTATTTGATGAGGGCGATATTTGGGGTGGAGCGGGCGATGACCATGCGAAATTAGTGAGCAAGGAGAAGTGAGCAATTAGCAGTGAGATGCGATGATGGAGAATTTCTGCTCTTTTACAACGGCTTCAAGGATCTTTTTCTCAGGATGTATTGCAAGAACAACCCCGCTTCCTCCGTTCTTCCCCCCCGCCCCAATCACCTTGGCACACCCTCCCTCTTGTTCAATTTTTTTGATCAGACTTTGTGTCTTTGTATTCACGATTCCAATATGAATCTGTGCGCGATGATGATCACGGATCACCGTAGAGAAATCTTCTCCACTTAGTAAACGATTCGCGCACGCACCGATCGCATGGATCGCCTTCTCAATTTCGGGTTCGCCAGCGACGTGCCGGGAAAGCATCCAGGTCACGAGTTCCGACGTGGCTTCATTGGGGGCGCCGGTATCGATGAGGACGGCATGCTTGAGGGCTTCTGCGATCGTGGGAGATAGTTCGATTGGTTTCGTCGGTTGCCCCTTTTTGAAGAACACCGGGCGCTCTTCCCAGATCACGGCGAAGTCGATGCCGCTGTTGCCGGGGTTGACGATGTTTTCTATGGCAAGGATTCTCTCTCGAATCTGTAGCGGAGAGTCGCGACTCTCCGCTCTGGATCCGAACACACATCGTGCAATCGCAATCGTCAGTGCTGTCGATGACCCCATGCCTTTGCCGAGCGGAATGGAATTATTGATGCACAGAGTGCCTGGCTGAATCGCAGATTGCTTTGCGCATGCATCCAGAATGGCGTGTACGTACGCGTCAGATTTCTTGTGATCTCCCGTCACCCCTTCCCAGGTGATATTCCAATCTTTTTTACCGGGCGTGTACGCGACTTCCACACGAAATTTTGCAGGAACGGCGATGCCCGGATGACCGAAGACCACGGCGTATTCGCCACAGAGAATGATTTTGCCTGGGGCGGAAGCAGTACATGTGTCCATAGTGTTTTGCGTGTCATACTATGCTCCCATGTCCCATGAGACTACCGCCTTTGATGCATTTGCCCGGCAATATCTTCCCGCGATCGAACAAGCACTCGATCGGTATTCTGCCGTTGTCAATCCGTACTCCATTGTCCCGGAAGCCATGCGCTATAGCCTTCTTCTTCCCGGAAAACGGATACGTCCCTTGCTCGTTTTGCTCTCTGCCGATGTTTGTGGCGGTTCCATCGAGAAGGCGATGCCAGCGGCGTGCGCCGTAGAAATGGTGCATACATTCTCATTGATTCACGATGATTTGCCCGCGATGGACAATGACGATTTGCGTCGAGGGAAACCAAGTAATCACAAAGTCTACGGCGAGGCGCAGGCGATTCTCGCGGGAGATGCGCTGTTTGCTCTTGCGTTTGAAGTTCTTGCTCGGCATCTCCAGCCGTCGGAGATTGCTCTTTCTTGTATTCAAGAATTAGCCAGTGCAACAGGTTCCGAGGGCATGGCCGGAGGGCAATCGATGGACATGCAGGGACTCGGGTCTGCTCCGACTCTTGAAACATTGGATCTCTTGCATCGCCGTAAGACGGGGGCGCTGATTCGATGTACTCTGCGCATGGGGGGAATCATTGCAAACGCTTCCCAGGATCAACTCGCGGCGTTAACGAAATACGGTGAAAATGTAGGACTCGCATTTCAGATTACGGATGATCTCCTCGATGTCGAAGGGTCGACTGTGAAGGCGGGGAAGACGATCGGTAAAGATCAGCAACAGGGAAAGTGTACGTATCCAGCGTTGCTCGGAGTTGGAGAGAGCCGGAAGCGCGCCGCGATGCTGATCGAGGATGCGATAGATGCTGTTACTGTTTTTGGGAAAAAAGCGGAAGTATTGGAGGTACTGGCTAGGTCTATACTTTCTCGTGATCTCTGATCAGGAGAAACAATTCTTTAGTGCCGCCGATGGTGGAGCGGAGGGGACTCGAACCCCCATCACAATGATTGACAAATCGTGTGATGCACCGTGCCCGCCCCATGTCTCGGCGGCGCGAGAAACATAACAAGAAGTGTTGACATGTCGAGTGTACGAACGTACACTGTAGGCACGATTGACAAGTCGTGCGATGCACCTTGGGTGCCCGAATCCCCGCTTTCAGCGGGGTTTTTTGTTTTTAAAAAAATCTGCTTTAAGCCCCAACGCGCCGCTGCCGCTGATCGTATTCCGTGATTGCCGTAGCGATATCATCGCTCGAAACATCCGGGAAATGCTTCTCCAAAAACACCCACTCCGCATATGCAGCCTGCCACAGGAAGAAGTTACTCGTGCGGTGTTCTCCAGAGGTGCGGATGATGAGATCGATATCAGGAAGTTCGGGGTGATCAAGATGCTCTCGCACGGATCCTTCCGTTACATCTGCTCCGGTCTTCATGCGTTGCATGGCGCGAACGACTTCATCTTTTCCCCCGTAATCCAGAGCGACATGGAGTGTGAAGGTGGATTCTTCTCTCGGAGTATCGAGAAGGGTTTCCTGCATTAATGTTTTTAAGGAAGGGGACAGTCGATCCGTGCGACCGGAATGCGCGATGTGGATTTTCCGTTCTTTCAGCGAAGCCCGTTCCCGACGTATGCCCTGTTCAAAAATATCCATAAGCTTTTTTACTTCTTCGGGATCACGCTTCCAGTTTTCTGTCGAGAATGCCCAGAAGGTGAGGACAGAGACGCGGTCGCTTTTGGCGCACCACTCCACAATGGAGCGGAAATTCTTCGCGGATTGCTCATGACCTTTCCATGGCAGGAGTCCCTGTTCTTTCGCCCAGCGGCGGTTGCCGTCGGGGATCAGGGCGATATGCAGGGGTTTGGGCTGCGGAGTGTTCATATAGGTAAGGAGTATCTAGTATTATGTATTTGGTATTATGTATTCGCTTGCGATGCTTAATACGTAATACTTAATACATAATACTCAGTTTGGTAAAGACTCCCGAATGGCATGCATCCCCAGATGAAACCACGGAGTGAACTTCTGTGGATCGAGTCGCATCTCTTTCTTGAGCACGGTGACGGGCATCCAGTCGAAGTCTGCGACTTCCTCGGGATTGGGTATCACTTTCACGGTTTCATCGACGAGTCCGAGGAGTACTGTGACGTATTCATGTTCCACGCCACGCTCTTCAGGATCTACCGCCCGGTAGACGAAGCTGCATACCGGCTTTAAATCACACGTGAAGCCGAGTTCTTCCTGGAGCCTGCGTTTTCCCGCCTGTTCCGGGGATTCCTTTTCCATGGGATGGCTGCAACAACTATTCGCCCAGAAGCCCGGCCAGAGCATTTTCTTGGCGCTCCGTTTCTGGATCAGAATTTCTTTACCGAAGTCCCGGAAGACGTACACCGAAAAAGCGCGATGCAATTGCCCTTCGCCGCTGTGAGCGGCAACAAGCTCCTCCGTGCCGATAGCGTTATTTTCCTGATCGACGAGGATGACGGTGCGACGGGGCATGTGGGGATTGTAACGGTTGGGACGTACTGGCGGTATGCCTTATGACGCAAGGGAGACGCACTGCCAGTGCGTCTCTACGGAGGACTTTTTCCTTGGATCGCACCTTAACCTCCTTGATACTGGGCACGATGACCAATCGTAACATCCTCGGCGAAGACCTTGCCCGCATGCTCAAAGGCGGCGTGATCATGGATGTGGTGACGGCGGACCAGGCGAAGATCGCCGAAGACAGCGGGGCATGTGCGGTGATGGCTCTGGAACGTGTGCCTTCCGATATTCGTACACAGGGCGGAGTCGCCCGCATGAGTGATCCGAAATTGATTCGAGAGATTCAAGCGGCGGTTTCGATTCCCGTCATGGCGAAAGTTCGCATCGGTCACACCGCAGAGGCGCGGATTCTCGAAGCGCTCGCGGTCGATTTCATTGATGAGTCGGAAGTCCTCACGCCCGCGGATCCCTTTGATCATATCGATAAAATGCCCTTCAAGATTCCGTTTGTCTGCGGCGCACGGAATCTCGGTGAGGCATTGCGGAGAATTGACGAAGGTGCCGCGATGATCCGGACGAAAGGGGAGGCGGGGACCGGAAATATCGTCGAAGCCGTGCGGCACTGGAAGCAGATCGGGAGAGAGCTTGCAGAACTCAAAACCATGCATTCCGGCGCATTGAAATCTTTCGCTCAGGAACAGCGCGTTCCGCTTACACTCGTGGAGCGCGTTCGTGAGGAACAGCGGTTGCCCGTAGTCACGTTCGTCGCTGGCGGCATCGCCACCCCGGCGGATGCGGCACTCATGATGAGTCTGGGATGCGAAGGGGTATTCGTAGGTTCGGGTATCTTTAAGTCCGCCGATCCTCCGCGTGTGGCAAAAGCCATCGTCGAAGCGACGACACACTGGCAAGATTCATCATTGCTTGCGAAGGTTTCCGAAGGGCTTGGCGCATTGATGTCGGGACTGGAAGTCGCTTCATTGGAAACGAAGATGCAAGAGAGGGGATGGTAAGAGGTAAAGGGCGCAAAACCCAAGGGCACAAGGGCGCACACAGTTTTTTTGTGCCCTTGTGCCCTTGCGCCCTTGTGCACGGAAAGCAAAGATAAAAATATGCTCATGATCGTTGGTGTCTTGGCACTACAGGGTGATTTCGCGGAGCACATTGCGGTACTGCATGCATTGAATGTGGAAGCGAGAGAAGTCCGCACTCCGGAGGACTTGGCTGCGTGCGATCGACTGATCATTCCCGGAGGCGAAAGCACGGTGATGAGCAAGCTTCTTTCAAGCTCCGGTATTCGTCCGGCATTACTCAAGCGTGCTCAAGAAGGATCACTTGCCATCTTCGGCACGTGCGCCGGCGCGATACTGCTTGCGAAAGAAATCATCGGAAAAAATTCTCCGGAAGGTTTGGGTTGTATTGATATGACCGTCGACCGCAATGCCTACGGTACGCAGCTCCAGAGTTTTCATGCTGATATTGTGGCGAGTGGGATCGGCACAATTCCCGTCGCCTTCATTCGTGCTCCGAAAATCATGCGCGTTGGGAAGAATGTGGGAATTCTCGCATCCTATGAAGGAGCGCCCGTTCTTGTACGGCAGGGGAGATTTCTCGCAAGCACATGCCATCCAGAGGTGCGAGGGGAGGTCGCCATCCATAGGTATTTTTTGAATATGTAATAGCCGCACCCCTGCAGGGGTGCGGCTAGACGATTTCATTCTTATACAATGGTGGCGGCTGGTGCTCCGCGTTGTACACCATGCTTGTGCGGTAGGCCAAACCGATATCGGATTCCTGGGAAAATTGTTTCAGCACCGTTCGGACAATGTCACTTCCCACTTCCCGTCGCATGCCGATCGGGATCGTGAACCGCAGTGTCATCTCGATACCGTCGCCGACGATATCCGTGTAGAGCGTCGGGCCCGTGGGGTCGTGCTGGATGAAGAGCGTGCGGGTGCGGGTGCCGTACTGCCTGCGTGCGGCTTCTGTGTAGGGGCTCGTGACCTTCTCGAGGATTTCCCGGAGGATCTTCTCCGCTTTGATCCAGTTGCTCTCGAGCGTGAGAACGAATTTCAGTTCGGACTTGAGGTAATCCGACGTGCGGTTGAAATTCACCACGTCGTGCGTGAGCACCGCGGCATTGGGCATGTAGAGCGTTCGGCCGGTGCGTTCTTGTACCGCAGCAGTGGGAGACGTATGCACTTCCAGAAGTGTGGTTCGAAACAAGCTCAGATCGATGACATCGCCGTTATACGGACCGACGGATACACGGTCGCCGAGGACGTAGAGGCGTTTCTGGAGCACCATGATCCAGCCGACGACGTCTTTCACGACATCCTGGAGCGCAACAGCAAGACCCGCGCCTACGATCGCAAGCGATGTGAGGATATTGGGATTTTTCGAGAACACCGTTGTCAGCACCCAGAGCAGTACGATGGTATACGTGATCGTTGTGAAGAGCTTCGTTGCCACATATCGTTTCTGTGCCTGTGGGATGCGGTGCGCGATAAGACCACGGACCATTCTCTCGACGACGACGATGGCGATGAATGAAGCAATGTACGTGAGGATCGCAATGATGTCGCCGAACTGTGCGATCCACTGGTCGCGAGTCAGCTTATTGAGACGTTCTTGTTCCAGAGAGAGTACGGATTCCAGAACGCCGATGCGTTCCTCGGCGATGGCAACTTTCGCCAGAAGTTCCTCATGGCTTTTGGTGAGGCGGAAGTCATCGGTTTCCCCAGTGTCTGTCGGAGGAGTTTCTCCGTAATACTTCTCCTCTTCGGCAAGCAAGAGGTCGCGATCCACGCGGCGTTCCTTAAGACGTTCTTCGAGGCTGACGACGAGGCCTTGCTGTTGGTCGATTGCCGTCGGGAGTTCCTGACCGTCTGTAGGCGGTGTCTGCGCTTCCTCAGACGGTCTGGGGGTGTTGCGAACCTCCTTTTCAATGGCCGCGCGGATATGTGACCGCTCCTCCACGATGCGCCCTTGAAGATATGCGTCTTCCGGGGATTTGATCAGAGACCGGTACAGGCTCGTGAGTCTTGCTTCATCCGCAGCAGTGACCCCGTCTTGGGCGGCTGCGACCCCCGGCATGAGAACGCTGAAGAAAAAGAGGCCGATGAGGGCGGCGCGGCGCAGCACGAGCGGAGAATACAGGAAGAATATTGCTCTTGCGACCGAGAAATCCTTGCTATACTGATTTTGTCATCGTCCGCCACGCGCGTTTCTTGTGATGACAATCATGGCAGCTGCCTTCCTCATTACCTTCCGTGAAACTCTCGAAGCCTCTCTTGTGGTCGTCATCGTCATGACGATTCTGGATCGCCTCGGGCACGCGCGCCTGCGGATCATGCTCTGGAACGGCGTCGTGGTGGGGCTCTGCGCGAGTCTTGTTGTCGCCATTGCCGTCCGATGGCTCTTTTCCTCTTTCGGAGAGCATGCGGAGAAGATCGCCGAGGGTGTCACAATGCTGCTCGCGTCCGCACTCATCACATGGATGATTTTTTGGATGAGCAAGATCGGCGGGCAGATGCGCGTGCGCCTCGGCGCGCAAGCAACGGAGCACCTCAGCCGGGGGTCTGCCGTTGGTATCTTTCTGATGAGTTTCCTTGCGGTGGTACGAGAGGGGACGGAGACGGTGCTCTTTCTGCAAGCCTCTGTGCTGCACTCACAGGAAATGTTTCAGGAGATTGGCGCTATCGCGGGCATCGCCTTCGCATTAGGACTGAGCTTCCTGATGCTGAGGGGTTTTCATGTGCTCTCTCTCAAATGGGTTTTCCGCGTGACCAATACCATGCTCATCCTCTTTGCCGCAGGTCTGCTCGCGCACGGATTGCATGAATTCCAGGAGGCGTCGCTCATTATGTGGGGATCCACGGTGCTCTGGGATATCAATCCCGCCTTGCTTGCAGACGGATCGTATCCTTTACTTCATGATCACGGCGTGATTGGCGGAACGTTGCGCGCGCTCGTCGGCTACAACGGTGATCCGACAGTGCTGGAAGTGGGAGGGTATGCGATGTATCTCTTGGGTATTGGGGCACTCTGGAAATGTATAGGAGATCGGGAGATTGGGAGTAGGGAGGTCGTGAGATCGTGAGTCGTACGCTATACTTTTCCCATGCTGGACAAACCTTTGGAGCGCACCGATGCTGAATGGAAGAGCACACTGACGCCCGAACAGTTTGATGTACTCAGGGGATGCGGAACGGAACCGCCGTTTGCAAACGCCTATTGGAACTGTCACGAGAAGGGGATGTACCTCTGCGCCGGTTGCGGAGTGGAATTGTTTGCTTCCAAGGATAAATTCGATTCGGGAACGGGCTGGCCGAGTTATACGAAACCAACGGATAAAGATGCTGTTGCCACAACAGAGGACAATTCCTGGCTGCAGCAGCGTACCGAAGTCCGTTGTGCGCGTTGTGGTGGGCATCTTGGACACGTATTTGCGGATGGTCCGGGCAAAGGCGGGCAGCGTTATTGCATCAATTCGGCGGCGCTCAGGTTGAAGAAGAAGGAAAAGTAAGAAAAAGAGAGCTGGCATACCTGCCTACGGTTCTATCGCTTCAGTTTCTTATAGACATCCTTCCTGTGCCCGATGGAGACGATCGTCACAGTGACGATCTTCTTTTCAAGGATATAGATAATGCGATAAGGCCAAACGCGTATACAGAACATCCCTTTAAAGTCTCCTTTCAGTATTTTGCCGGAGGTAGGGTCTTCCGCAATTCCCAGCATCGCTAATCGTACGCGCTTTTTATCATTGTCTTGCAGCTTCAAGAACTGTTTTTTAGCCTTCGATGTGAGGACGACGGTGTACATTCTTCACAGGCGAAGTTGCCGTTCGATCTCCGCCAAAGGGATAGTTCTACCAGCTTTCATGTCTCGTATTCCTTCAGCAATATCTTGTACAAGTTCGGGATCCGACATGATCTCCAGCGTCTCCAGCCAGCCTTCATATTCTTCCTCAGAAAGCAGCACGAGCGAGGGATGCCCTTCGAACGTAATTTTAATGTTTGCGCCGGATTTTCCAGCTTCTTCTAGAAGCTTGAAGAATTGTTTGCGAGCCTGTGTTGCGGAAAGCGTTTTCCCCATAGTGTACATTATAACGTACACTGGAGCCGGTGTGCAAGTACTTTGGATGCCGGTCATGGGAGAACAGGGGAATGTTTCCGATGCAATTGCCGTAGATGTTTTTCCCAGAGGAGTTCTTCCTCTATTTCTTGTTCTCTCTCGAAGCGGCGTTCCTGCTCGCAGTCCTCGCTCCACTGATGCTTAGCTTCTTCCTCGATTTGGATCTGAAAATCTTCATCGCTTTCGCTCCATCCACGGTCGCGGACGACTACTTCAGCGCGTTGCAGGATTTCCTTCCATCGAAGCATATCGAGTTCGATTTCTTCTTCAATGGAAATATATGGATGCTGCATAAAAATGAGTAAAGGACTCATTGTATGCAGGGAGAGCAAGACGGCATCAGGTTCTTGAAGGAGAAAAATGGACGAAGAGCGTATTTTGGCATCCAAAAGCAGAAAATCCGGTTCCAAGGATGCATGGAACAGAAAGAGTAGTGCTAAAATGGGTCTATGTGCATCCGTCTTACGAGCCTTCCTATGCCCATAGCATCCGATTATGCATGACGAGAGGTTTCTTACGACACAATGCATCGCATTTCTTTGGGATCTCTTCTCCTGTTGAAAGGAATGCCTTAAGATTGTCCGGCGTTTGTTCTTTGCGGGTGTCGTATAATGGCTATTACCCCAGGTTTCCAACCTGGTGACGACGGTTCGATTCCGTTCACCCGCTCCACCAGGCTTCGCCTGCGGACTACGCCGAGGTTTCGCCCACTTAGGAAAATCCAATAACGCCGGGTGCCTCGGCGTAGCCTTTTCTGTGCAAGAAAATTCTACAAAGAGCATTGGGGGACTTTTACAGCGGGCGAAGCCGGGCTATTCTTATCCACTATGTATTTCGTCTATGTTCTCGAATCAGCTGATGGCCAACATTGGTACTTCGGAGTTACAAATGATGTTAAGAAAAGACTCGCCGAGCATAATGTAGGCAAGAGCACCCATACGAATAAATTCAAACCTTGGTCACTGTGACTTTGAGTCACATTCAAAGAACGTCTGCAGGCAGAAGAATTTGAGATATACCTGAAATCTCATTCAGGAAGAGCATTTATGAAGAAGCATCTACACGAAGATGTCTGACTTAATTCGCTGGGTTGTTCTTTGACAAGGGCAAGTAGCCCGCTCCATAATTGACATTTTAAAATATATTTGATATAATGCATCATATGCAACACACACTCAAAAATAAAAAGGTTCCTATCGCCGTTGCTCTTGGCGGGTTTCTTGCTAGCGCAATCGTATTCCAAGGTGTGTTTTCGAAGGACGCACCCGACGTTAAGAGCACGTCTCTCTCGTCATCCGAGGGTTCGGCAGGGACGGAGATCGGAATACAGGGTTCCAGATTTACGAGTCCGCAAAAAGGGACCAGCGACAAAAAGGAGAAGGATGTTGTTTCAGAGCCAGAGAAGCATATGCCCATGAAAGATGAGGTCGTACCTCCGCCGATCCCATTGCCTGACGCGACGACACCCGCTACTCGAGTCGATGTTCTCACTCCGAAAATCTTCAAAGAGAGCGATGAGAAGGTCAGTAAGGAAAAATCCGAACCGAGCGAGAAGAAAATAAAAGTGATAGATGTGAACGGTAAATCAGGCAACGACAAAAAGGAGAAGGATGCTGTTTCGGCGCCGGAGAAGCATATGCCAAGTAAAGATGAGGTTGTCCCTTTGTCCGCGCCTCCACCACCCCGCTCCACGTTAAAAATCACATCTCTGTCGCCATTCGAGGGTCCCGCGGGGACAGAGATCCAAATACTCGGCTCCGGATTTACCACATCGCTCGAAGGGATCAGCGGCACGAAGGTGAAGAATGACGTCTTGGCGCCGGGGAACTACCTGGTCATCCAAGACGAAGTTGTTCCAGAGCCGCTTCTGTCGCCGGACGGTGTCACGCTCACTGCGCGGGTGGATCTTCTCACGTCGAAACTCGTCAAAAAGTGCGAGGAGAAGTTCAGCAAGAAAAAACCGGAACCGTGCAGGGTACAAATAAAGGTGATAAATGCGTACGGCAAATCAAGCAATAGAAAAGGATTTTTGATTACCGGTCCAGCCGCTGATATTTTGCCATCGCCAGAGCCCACTCCTACGCCAAACCCCCGTTCGGAAGCAACCATATCTCTCGCTTGGCCAATGAGCGGCCGTGGCTGGGCGCCCAATACCAATATGTATATTAAGGTAACCGTTGCCAATTACGATCAGGCTCACGACGGCGAAATCACTTTTGATTTGGTTCGTGCCGGGTCTATTGTCCAAACATTCGGTTATACGCCTAAAAATTCTTGGGAAAGTGTTGTTCCCCAAAACGGCACGGTAAACGCCATTTGGATGGTGCCCTCGTCCTTGGCGGCGGGCAATGATTACACGCTGGAAGCGTCTTTCGCCAATCTGCCTAAAACAAAAGTATCAAGTCAGCCATTTTCTATCCTGGGGGGATCGGTTACCATAAACGGTCAAACCGTTGATGTATTCACCGGCATGCCCGTTCAGTCCACTCTCAGTTATAATCAAAATGGAGTGTATATGCATCCTTCGAGCGATGCTGCGGGTAACTTCTCGGTTACAGAGCCAACCATTCAGTTCTGGGAAACCACCGTTGCCGCATACTCGGCTTGCTACATCAATGGCTTTGGATTCTCCAGCTGGGTTGATTATAGTGCTTATGGGTATGAGCAGCCCAACAACTTCATTGGCGATGACGCCTTTGGAATATTAATTGACCAGGGGATGATTGTGCCACGATTGCTCTATGTTCCGATACTCGGTCCCTCCGTTGATATTAAAATTCAGAAATGGCCGGGCGTGGATTTTTCCATGACATCTGACATTCCAGTTGTGTTTGAAATTGACTATCCAAACATAAGCGGTCCTGGAAATGGCAACTATTCGACCTCACATGCTTTGAATGGTGGGGTAGTCCCTCTTGATTTGGATGTGACCGTTAAGCTGACCGACCAAGCAGGCATCACGTATGTTTCACCAATTCTGCACCTGCCTCGCGATCACGGCTGCGCGCCGGTAACGTTAGATTTCACGGGAGGCAAGTTCACCTGGGAACCGTAAGACTGGGTTGCCCCGACTCATCGATCAAGGACACAAGCTCCTAGGATCCACCCATCGCGGTTGTAATAATTTCCAGCCTTTGCCTTCGGGCTTCGGCCGGCAGGTCAGTAACCCACTCCAGAAAAAACTAGACTCCGTTCGCTTTACCTAAAACAGCGGCAACTTTATTCCTAACGTTTGACAACCTTCCTGCCGCCTCTGTAAAAAATTCGAACGCAGCTTCAGCACCAAGCTTATCCAATCCCAATTGATGACGTATGAGCGCTAGCTTTGTCTCATAATTTGGCACAAAAACATTATCAACAATGCTCATTCCCATTTTTGCAAGGTTGCCCATAGCTATTGATTATGGGCAAAGATGCGAAGATGTCAATGAAAGGTGGATGAGCATCCTACTCACAGCGCTCCCAAATCCAACTCTTCATGCATTTCGATCTGCGCCACGAATTCCTCATCATGGCTGACTAAGATCATTCCTCCTTCATATGCATTGAGTGCCTGGGCGATGACCGGAAGATGGCGGAAGTTAATGTGGTTTGTGGGTTCATCGAGAATGAGCAGTGTGGGTTTTTGGAGCACGAATCGTGCGAAGCAGAGCAGTCCCTTGAGTCCTTCGGAGAGTGATCCTGCTTTCGATTGTAACTTGTCACCGGGCAGGAGGAAGCGTGAAGCCGTTGCATAGATGTGCTGCTTATTCGGCATCTCCATTTCCTGTTCCAGAATTTCGTACACGGTTTTCTCCATCGGGAGCCCCGAGAAATCCTGGCGGTAATATCCCACCTTCACTTCGGGAGTGATGATGGCACCCTTTTCTTTGCCCGATGCCAGGCTTTCCAGAAGCGAGCTTTTCCCGATCCCATTCGGACCCGTGATCAGCACGCGATGCCGCTTGCGCACGGTGACGTGAACTTTTTTCTTCGTCGGCTTGTGATCCTTCATCACCGTTACGGAAGTGATTTGCACGAGAGGCTTTGAGCATTCGGTGATATCGATTGTGAAGGGGGGAATGGTCTTATCCTCCTGACGCACGTCCACCTTGTTATCTTCAGCTTCCTCTACGGCGCCTCGCATTTTGCTTGCGAGTTTGCGCATTTTTCCGCCTTTGTGGGAGAAGAAGTTGATCTTCTCCTTCTGGTCGAGGATGTCTTTCTCCATGCGCGCATTTTGGCGCTGCTCGCGCTCGATTTGCGCTTCGATCTGCTCAACGACATCGAAATAGTCTCCGACGTATTGCTGCACTTTGTGGGTAAAGGTATCGAGGTGGAGCACTCCGTGCGTGAAGCTATTTAAGAATGCGGCGTCATGGGAAATCACGATGCAGGTTTTGTCGTAGTCAATCAGGAATTGCGTGAGGTGATCGATGCCCTGGGCGTCGAGGTTATTCGTCGGCTCATCGAGGAGCAGGATGTCGGGCTCTTGAATCAGGGCGTAGGCGAGAAGCAACCGTGCTTTTTGTCCGCCGGAGAATGCAGCGACTTTCTTCTCGAGCGGAGCGTGCAGATGCACCGCATCGAGGACGCGCGTGATATGACGCTCGATATCGTATTTCTTTTCGGAAAATGCGCCTGTGAACAGCTGCAGCACGGTCTTTTCCAAGTCTTCTTTTGCCACAACCTGCTTAGCAATCCCGATCGTAGTACCACGCTTGCTATGGATTTCCCCTTCCGTCGGGCGGATTTCGCGCATGATCATCTTGAAGATCGTGCTTTTCCCAGCACCATTTTGACCGACAATCGTGAGCTTACTGTTCTCGTGGACTGAAAAGCTGGCCTCTTTCAGAATGAGCTTTTTGTGATCGTAGTGAAACGACACGTCCTGAAACCGCAAGATGACTTCTCCGTGATCCATGAAATAAAGGAAAGGGATGAGACGCGCTAGTGTAGGCAATATTTCTACCCCGGGGTAGGCGCTTACGGTATTTTTTCTATTGCCTCCCGGATTGCTTCCTCATCCGGCTTTTTCCATGGATGACACGAAAGCACGCGCCGTATCAATCTCGGAATACCCCTGATGATCCCATGCTGCGCGATTACCTGTTTCCCGAACTCCGAGCACGTCGGATGATGTCGGCAGTAGCCGTACGGGTAGAGGTGCCGGAGGGGACCGTGGTCGGGGGAGAGTGTGGATTGATAGAGATCGATCACTCTGATGACCACGTCTTTTGCGAAATTGCGCATTGTACAAGAGAGGAGTAGGCTTCATTCTAACTCTTCTCCGCAACCTTTATGGATTTTGCCCTTTCTCCTCAGGATCTCCTTCTCGGACTACAGGTCGTCATATCCGTGATCGTGGTCGTTGTTCTCTACCACGTCCTCTTTATCGTTGTGGATCTGCGGAAGGTTCTGCGGAGAGTCGATGACATTACGGAACAGGTGGAAGCGATCATCTTAAAGCCGATTTCGCTCGCTGATCAGATTCTGGGGAAGGTGATGGAGATGATGGAAGTAGGATCGAAAGGACATAAGGGGAAGAAGAAGGGGAAGCATCATGGGGCGATCGAAGGATAGGGCGAATGCTGAAGATACAAGATGCAAGATACAAATAAACTCTAAGATCCAAATCCAAAAATCCCACGGAAACATTTGGCTTTTTGTTTTTCGATCTTATTTGTATCTTGCATCTTGTATCTTCAGCATTGCTTTACAATACTTTTTGTCTATCAATCACCACTTTTATAAACAATCTCTTCACCGCATCGTACGCTGCGTCGAAGAGTTCGGCGATCAGCGAGTTCAAGCGGCGCATACGCGCGTAGAGGGCGTTTAATTTGTATGCGGCTCCCGGGCGCGTGAGACGCTTGCGCGCGCGCTTCACTTCGCTGTGGAGCTCTGAAACTTCTTTCTCGATCTCTTTCTGAAGTTCTTGGCGCATGACTTCCTGCGCCGGAAGATTCGCGATTTTCTGATTGCGGACGGAAGTCGCGCTCGTCGCATCATCTCCCTTGGTTGCGGCTTTCCCTCCACCGCCTCCGCCCATGTCTGCAGAACGGTCTTCTCCGATGCGCTCGCTGATTTTATCGATCGCTGCAAGAGCATCGAGAAGCATCTCCACTTTGGGTGGCTGTGTAACTATGAGAACAGCCGCAGATTCTATTCCTTGACTGAGGAGTTTGCCTGTTTCTGGCGATGCACTGGTTTGCTGCATTACTTCTCTATTGTCCCTTTTTTTGCATAAATTGTCAATCCGCAGCGAAATTCCCCAATGGATTGATCTATACTCTTCCTGTGACTGAACAAACCATCTTCCATAAGATCCTTGCCCGTGCCATCCCGGCGGCAATCGTCACCGAAGACGACGAAGTCCTCGCGTTCAAAGATATCCACCCCAAAGCGCCGACCCATATCCTCTTCATCCCGAAGCACTTTGTCGCGTCGATTGCTGATGTGACTCCCGAAACGGCGCATATTCCGGGAATGCTGATCCTCAAAGCACAGAAATTTGCGGCAGAGCAGGGGATAGCGGGATACAAATTAACATTCCATGTCGGAAAGGGTGGGGGGCAGGAGGTGATGTATCTGCATCTTCACTTTTTAAGTGAGGAGAAGTTGAAGTGAGATAAAGATAATGGGAGGAAGGGCGCAAGGGCACAAGCACACAAGGGCGCAATGCCCTGTGTGCTTTTATCGTGCCGTCTTGTGCCCTTGGCTTGTCCTGAGCTTTTCGAAGGGTTCTTGTGCCCTTCGGCTACGCCGTATATCCCGCCTTCTGCGCTTCCTCTTCCGTCTTAAACATCACCCGGTTCTCCTCTTTGATCTTCTCCGCGCCTGTTGATCCGGTCGGGTAATATTTCTTGCCGGTTTTGGAAGCGATGAAGCCTTCTGCGGATTCAGCACCCGCGGACCCTTCGGCGGAGCTCAGGACAGGGGGGTGCTGCTGGGGTTCTTTGGGTTCTTTGGTTTCCTTGTTCTTTGCCTCTTCCTCCTCCCGTTCCTTCTTGATTCTCTCCAGCGTCTCTTTATCAATCGGCAAGATCGCTTTGATCGAGAGACCGATTCTGCGCTCGTCAACATCGATATTGATCACCTGCGCATCGACCTTCTGACCAATGCGGAGCGCTTGTGCTGGATCGGTGACCTTGTGGTGCGCGATTTCTGAGAGGTGCACGAGACCGCTGATATCCTTTTCGAGCTGCAGGAATGCGCCGTAGTCGGCGAAGCGCACCACTGCGCCACTCACGCGCTTGCCGACTGGGTAGCGCTCGGCGATGGCCTCCCAAGGATCTGCGGTGAGCTGTTTGATGCTGAGGCTGAGTTTGTCTCCCTCCACGCCGATGATCTTCACCTTTACGCGATCACCGACCGCCGCGTGCTCGGAAGGGTTTTTTACGTGACCCCATGCGATCTCGGAAATGTGCACGAGTCCTTCGAGTCCGTCGAATGTCGCAAAGAGTCCGAACTTCACGACCCCCGATACGATGCCGTCTTTGGCGTCGCCAATTTTCAGGTGTTCCAATGCTTTGGCGCGTTCCTCTGCCATTGCTTCACGCTCGGAGACGACGATTTTGCCGGCTGCTTCATCCATTGTGATGATCTTCACCATGAAGGTGTGGCCGATGTATTTGCCGAGGCGCGTGATGATCTCCGATGCGTCGGCGTTGTTCACGCGGGGGTAATGCGCGGGAGCAAGCTGCGAGACCGGGAGGAACGTGCGAATGCCGTCGATATTGCTGAGGAGCCCTCCTTTGTTGGCTTCTTGCGCCGTGAACTTCATGATGCCTTCCTCCGCGACGAGCTTGTGGAAGCGGTCCCACGCGCGCTGCTGGCTGGCCATCCGAAGGCTCAAGACCGCCATACCTTCATCATTCTCTTCCTCAAGAACCATCGCCGCGGCGGTGTCACCCATCTTGAGTTCGTGGAATGTATTGAAGGAATCTCGGAGCTCCCTGCCCGAGACAATTCCCGTGATCACGCCGCCGATATCGACGAGCAGTTTATTCTTTCCCCGATACACGACGATGCCTTCGACGAGCTCGCCGGGCTTCACGCGGATCAGCGGAGGAGCGTCCTTGAGGAGCTGCTCCATCACGGCATTGGTCTTCTTCTGTTTGATGGTGGATTTTCCCATAAGAAAGATTGGGTGCGAGTGGAAAAAATAAGAGGAGCCTCTCCCGTCCTCGCACGAGCAGCGGGGGAGTACATAAAGATTGGCACCAGCTGCTTGGAAGGTCAAGAAAAACATGAAGAAGCTGCTCAGCTCATAGCACCATCCCCGCCACCTTCATCTCCACTCCCTTGATCTTCTGCTCCTGGCTCGTGACGGGGTTATAGATCTGGTAGTAGAGCTCGATCAGCTCCTGTGTGGGGAGTCTCCGGGAATTGAGACCCACGTTGTGGAGCCCCGCTTGCACCTGCTGCACGCGGTCTTTGAGCTGGACGCTTTTTTCAGGGAAATTGCGGTAGCGCGCGCCGGCTTTTCCTCCTCCATCATCCACAGAGATCCACGACAGAAACTGATTGATGAGTCCCGGGCGCTTTGCCGCCTGACCGGAGACATCGTCTAGAGGGACGATCACAAAGAAGCGCTTTTGCATGATGTCTGCTACGTCGACGATCTTCTCAATGAACGTCGCGTAGGCTTCCGTCTGTGCCTTGAGCAGCGGGTTTCCCTGCTTCTCGGCCTGCGCGCGCGTTTGTTCCATGTAGGGGTCAATGTTCACCTTCGTCGAGCGGATGACCACCTGGATCGGGAACGTGAGTGTGTTCACGAAGCCCTCGTAGCCCGCAATGATCCCCTGCTGTTCCGTCTCGCTTTTGAGGTTGAAGTTCAGGGGTTCTATCAGGAGTACCGCGCGGAGTCCGCCGTTTTTCAGAAGCACGGTATCGTTGCGGAGTTCCGCGATCGGCAGAAACCGTTGCGTGGAGGCGTGCACGTCTTTCTTGCCGCGGCGCACGGTGCTTTTGACCTGTTTGCGGGAGATGTTCATGAGACTCTGGGGGGAGCGATGTCGCGAATGAGGGAGGATGCAGTAGGGAGAGTGCGGATACCGTCGAGCGTTCCGTTTTCCGTAAGCGGTTCGGCACGGATGCGGGTTGTATCAACGGGGAGAGTAGGGGCAGCAGATGTCTCTTCTGCGATCACCGCATCCGGTTCTTCTACGAGATCCGCATCAGAGGGTCCTTTGTCGAGGAGTTCGCTCAGTTCGTGGATTCTCCGGTTCTTCTCCTCCTTGTGGCGATTGACCTCTTCTATTTTCTTCTCGCTCGCGACTTCTCTGTCGGATTTCATGCTCGCTGTCCCGATGGAAATTGTGATGCCGCGACGGGGCGCCCACACGCGGATCGCGGGCTTGTCACTTTTCTCGAGCATGAGGAGGCAGAACCGCGTAAGGGTGATGCCGTTGATTTTCACGAAGGCGAATGCCGCGCCGACCACGAGCGGCGTCCACGCGAGCACCCCGGTGACCGCCGACAGGATTCCCGCAGCTTTCACAGAGGCGAACATGCCGTAACTTAAGCCCCCGGTCAGCAGACAGATGATGATTTGGCGCAGGGTGATCGAACCGATGATGCGGTCCTCGACGTAGACGTTCTGCGGAATCTTGACGGGGTCGATAGTCATAGAATCTCAGTATTATAGCAAATAATGCGGTTTTAAGGAATCCCTGTTTGGGAGAGACCAAGGAAACCGAGGAGACCGAGGAACAGATGTTTCGCTGTTTTTGATGCACTATACTTCTTGTGGGAAATGTATTATTAAAGTATAATAATATGATATGTCAATTAGTCGAGAAATCATCGAAGCACGCATTGCAAACCTCACAGAGGCGGCAATAGATGAGAAGCGTATTGTCGATTTTCTGGGACCGGAAGAAGACCAAAATGCGTTGCTCGATCACATCGTGGGAATCACAGAAGAATACAGGAAGGTATTCGAGGAGCAGTTCATCGGACCACTACTGCCAGGAAAGCCGCTTGATGATGCAGGTGCTGCATTGCTCGGACTGCCACCCGTCGATGATCTTCTTGATCTGGGGATACGCATCGACCGGTTCCGTCGCCAGATCATCGCCCGTCTGCATATTTCCACGGAGGAGCTACAACAACTCCAGGGATCTTCGGGAGAAGTAGACGGGCGGGAAAATATGCGGGTCGTGGATATGGTTCACACGCCGCCGGATGCATTCGAACCACCCGTCGGTGATGGCGGTGGCAAACCTATGCTCACGGAATTTGCGGAGCGTCTCACTGCATTCCGATATCTGCTCTATAGCCTCGGCATCGATCCCGATGACCCGAAGCAAGTGCTCATGGAGATCGGGCGCGTTCGCGAGGAGATGATGCGACGCGTGAGCTACGTGAGTGTTCTCATTAAGCCGCTCGGACGTCTTGTGGAGCTTTGCAACCAAGTCGGTAACCGTTCATTCGTGTGGAAGTCCGATTCTGAAGAGGACATGAAGCGATATGCCGCGATCGGGAAGGAAAAAAAGAAGCAGATGCTTAAAGAACATCCGGAACAGGGAACAGAGATCGTGATGTCGAAGGGGTGGATGGAGCGGATGCGGGTGTATCTGGAGGGGGAAGATGTTGTGGTCGCAGAGAAGGCGAAGCCAAAGACGCCGAGAATTCTGGAGGATTTGCGTAACAGTGAAGCTGCAGCGGACATCGTACGATCTATTCTGGAGACAGAAGGAGTTCTGGCAATTGAAGATCGAGAAATGGATGGAAAAAAGGAGCGGGTGCTTGTGTGGAAGAAAACAGTGAGTCCTCGTAGTACATTCAACAAGGACTCAACACGTTTAAGCACCTATCTCGGCAGAGCTTCAGGAATAAATGGGAGTATTTATCAATCATTTATTTCAATGGTTCCAGTAATTCGTAGACTTTATGAAGGAGAATATAATAGGGAAGACTATCTTAATCGAGATATTCAAGTGAAAGTTTTAGGCGCCGAGGCGGCAGCAAATATTGCTCGGTCAATATTGGAAGCACAAGGTTCGATTGCTCTCGAGGAGCGGATAATAAAAAACGAGAAAAAACAAGTTCTCGTATGGAAGCAATCGATTAATCCAGGAAGAAAATTTTGTGATTTTCCTTCTTCCTTAAGCACATATCTTGGCTTAGCTCTTGGTATAGAGGGAAGATCATACACCTCATTTTTTTCTATTGTTCCTGCCATTCATCAGATTTATGAAGGAAGATATGATGTTGAAGAATATTCAGATCAAAAAATACAGTCTAAAGTTGTAGCTGCAAGTGATCTAAGGGAAGCATCAGACATTGTGTGGTCCATACTCACAGCAGAAGGAGTTGTTTTTATTGATGAGCGTACGATTGGTAAAAAGAATAAACGTGTACTTGTCTGGAAAAATACGATAAATCCACAGAGAAAATTCGGTACTTTTTCTTCCACTTTGGGCACTTACATCGGTAAAGCTCTCAATTTAGCTGGTAGTAAAGCTTACCCCTCTTTCTTTTCCATCGTGCCTGCTATTCGCGAACTTTTTGCAGCAAGATATGATGAAGAAGAATGTGAACCAAACATGCATCTTTCTTTGATCGCGGCAAAAGGAAGTAATGCGGAGCAGAAAACGTCAGCCGATATAGCTCGAAAGATCCTTGAATCAGAAGGGATCGTGTCTATTGAGGAGCAAATTGTTGGTGATGAAACCAGTCGTATGCTTACTTGGAAAAAAGTCGTTGATCCTCGAAGTAAACTAGGAACACTTTCACTGCCAATTCGTGTTTATCTCGGCAAGGGTCTAGGTGTAAGCGGAAGCAGAGCGTACATGTCCTTTTCTTCAATGGCACCCGCAATCCGTCAGCTGTATGCTGGGTGCTATGATCAGGAGGAATATGCCACGCCGGACATACAATTCGAGGTGGCAGATCAGGATGCAAAACAGGAGTTCCTACGAAAGTTACTTGAGAAAGAAGGTATCATTGGTCTAGAGAAACGTTTTCCACACGGTGAATCAGCACCTCATGAAAGCGTTCTCGTGTGGAAAAAGACTGTCGATCCTCGTAAAAGATCGGGTAATTTAATTGTTCCTTTATGCACGTGCCTTGGCAAAGCTCTCGGTGTTCACGGGAGTGAGGTATACCTGTCTTTTACTTCATTAGTACCCGCAATCCGTCAGCTTTTCGCTAAACGCTATGACCGAGAGGAATATGCCACACCCGACATGCAATTTGGGGTGGCTGATCAGGCAGCGAAACAGGCGATCCTGCGAAAGTTACTCGAAAAAGAAGGTGCTATTGTTTTGGAGAAACGTTTTCCACACGGTGAATCAGCACCTCATAAAAACGTTCTTGTATGGCAAAAGACTATCGATCCTCGTAGAAAATTTGATGGTCACAATATGCCATTGAATAGCCTGTTTGGAGATGTGTTTGATGAAGGTGTGAGTTCACATTATCAGTCATTTTCATCCATAGTTACTGCGGTTCGCCAATTATACGCTGGAAGTTACGATTTTGAGGAATGGAAAATCTCTAAACTTTATCCGCTTATCCGAATTGATACAGCTCCAGAAAATTTTGAAGGATAATAAAATGGGGGCTATTCTCTACTTCCACTTCGACGCTTATTTCTCGTTAATCTGCTACTTCCGCCGTCTCTGCCACATCTTTCTCCTCTGGAGGAGTAATACCAAGAGAACCCAATGATTACTCATCAGGTTCTTTTGATTTCCTTATGTACTACTCCGCCACTTCCACTGTCTCCGCCACATCTTTCTCCTCTTTCACCGTCTTTTCCTCCGCCCCGTGCATCAGCACGATCTGATCCTTGTTCTTGCGGACAACACGGATCGTATCGCCGGGATTGAAGACCCCCTTGAGGATCTCTTCGGCGATTTCATCTTCCACGCGTTCCTGGATCACGCGACGGACGGGACGGGCGCCGTACTCGGGATCAAACCCGAGCTCGCCGAGGAGCTGCACGGCTTTGGTATCCACGGTAATGTGGTAACCCTGATCCTCGATGCGGCGCTCGAGATCGGTGAGGTGCATCAAAACGATCTTGCGGATGCAGGTCTGATCGAGGGCGTTGAAGACGATCATGTGGTCGATGCGGTTTAAAAATTCCGGACGCAGCTGGTCCTTGAGTTCCTGAAGAACTTCCTGGCGTTTCGCTTCGTAGTCGCGCTCTTCGGCAGCGGCATCGGCAGAGAGCTTGAAGCCGATCTTTGCTGCTTGCTTCGTGAGCTTCTCCGCGCCGATGTTGCTCGTCATCACGATGATCGTATTTTTGAAATCCACTTTCTTCCCTTGACCGTCTGTGAGCGTTCCATCCTCAAGAATCTGCAGGAGGATATTGAAGAACTCTGGGTGCGCCTTCTCCACTTCGTCGAAGAGAACAACAGAGTAGGGTTTCCTGCGCACGGCTTCCGTGAGCTGCCCACCTTCATCGTAGCCGACGTAACCGGCGGTGGTTCCTGTGAGCCGCGAGACGTTGTGGCGCTCCATGAACTCGGACATGTCGATCTTGATGAGGGCATCCTCTTTTCCGTAGATCTCGGACGCAATCGCGCGCACGAGTTCGGTCTTCCCGACTCCCGTGGGTCCAAGGAAGAGGAAAGATCCAATTGGTCGGCGCTGATCCGCGATGCCTACTCGAGAGCGGCGGATGGCGCGAGCGACTTTGCGGATGGCCTCGTCTTGCCCAATCACACGCTTGCGCAGCAGCATTTCGAGGTTCTGGAGCTTCTTGCGTTCCGACTTGAGGAGCTTGGTCACGGGGATGCCTGTCATCCTTGCAATCACATGCGTGACATCATCTTCGGTAATCGAGAGGGGAGTGCGACGGTCACCGTCGTGGCTGCTCTTCATGGTTTGCAGCTTTTCTTGGAGTTCGGTTTGCTCCTGTTTAAGCTTCAGCGCCGTGTGGTACTTCTGCTCTTTCACAGCCATCTGCTGACGGGCGATGAGTTTTTCGAGCTTCTCTTCGATCTTCTTCAGCTCCGGAGAGACTTCTGCCTGCAGGCTCTTTCCGGCGGCGGCTTCATCGAGTACGTCGATGGCTTTGTCCGGAAGGTAGCGTTCGGTGATGTAGCGTTTACTGAGCTCGATTGCTGCTTCGAGGGCGTCATCGGTGATCGTGAGCGAGTGGAACTCTTCGAATCCTTTGCGGATGCCCTTGAGAATGCTGAGGGTATCTTCCACGCTCGGTTCCTCGACCAAGATCGACTGGAAGCGGCGCTCGAGCGCGCGGTCTTTTTCCACCGTCCGGTATTCATCCACCGTTGTTGCGCCGACCACTTGGAGTGATCCGCGGCTGAGAGCCGGCTTCAGAATATTCGCGGCGTCGAGCGAACCTTCTGCCGAACCCGCGCCGACCACCGTATGCATTTCGTCGATGAAGAGGATGATGGAGCTTTCGGCATTCACTGCCTCCTTAATGATGTCATCGAAACGCTGCTCAAATTCGCCGCGGTACTTCGTTCCAGCGACGAGTGATCCCATATTGAGGACGAGCACGCGCTTGCGAGCAAGCGCCGAGGACACTTTGCCTTCGG